>Ga0209339_1000778_pt1 | contig 12318 bp, 7 predicted proteins | sample OlaalgELextract3_FD_187376 | JGI IMG/M metagenome (GOLD analysis project Ga0209339, IMG submission 187376) | Olavius algarvensis symbiont microbial communities from Tuscany, Italy - Type A ELBA extract 3 (SPAdes) (version 2) | ecosystem: Host-associated > Annelida > Digestive system >... | reverse complement strand
CTATAGGCCTAGGATGCACCGTTTGGCCACAGTGCACGCGCGTGACAACCAACCAACGACCAACGACGTCACGACACAGCCTATCTCAATAAGCGCCTCTTTTACTAAAGTAAAGTGAGGCGCTTAAAAATGACAAATGTGTCAACAAGATGCATATCCAGCAAATGCCGGGGCATGGCAGTTACAACTATGCACAACACCCCATCTCCCCCTTTTAAGGGCAACATCTCCATCACTGATTGCATGCCAGTATCTACTCAAAACTGTTAAAATTATCACGGGCGTCAAATGCAGGTGGGGTATAAAAACTTGCCAAATATCTGGTCGATCACTGCTGGATGGTTGCGTGTGATCAACATCTGGACAGTCCATACAGCTGACAGGATCGACCGTCTCGCGCTACAAATAATCCCGCCAAGGTTGTCCGCAACCTTGAAGTCTATCGACTATAATGTTGCTGTGACATTCATTCTTAATCACAATGCCACACATCAGTGAATCTTGTTTATGACACAGACTGACGACATTATGCCGAAGACAAATTGTCCAATAAGCCATTTTGACCCCCTTATTTGGAGACCACTAAAGATATTGCCACCAAAAGGGGAGAAACTCTAGTCCAGGACAGAGCTCTACCATCACACAAAATTTCACGCCGAGATAACTGTCCGTGCGTGGAGTGTGGGACTGAGTACTGTAGTTTCTTAATGCCACATCAGCACAAGAAGGCAGTTTAGTGCCACTATTAGTGTCCCTGGGCATACTTTTCCTTATTTTACCGTCCCATGCCATACATTTTTAGAAAGCTCCCATCCAGCTGATGTTAAGCTCTACTTGACACGTAATGCTGCGACTAACCATTTTCAAGATATTTGCTTTTTAGAGGCCCAAAATTTGGCATTTTTGGGGCCATTCGGGTACCACCCCAAAAGGGGAGAAGACACATGCAGGAGATATATGTAGCATCATGCAAAATTTCACAACAATCGGTTGCACCGTCATCGAGATTCTGTCCCTGGACAGAAAAAAATTGCAATTGCAGCAAACTTAATATCCGACAAAACACTAAGCTAGCAAGCGTTTGGCGGACAAAAACGATATAGTGTAATGAAAAGACTAATCAACCAGCAAGGACGACGATACAAGATGTATAGTGACCCAGAGACAATGCTGGAAAAAAAGCAAGGATGCCTACATATCGGCTTGACAGTCATTAAGTGTCGACTTCACATCACCATTTTACTGGCCATTTAACAGTGCGTCAGTTTCCATTTCTGCAAACCTGTCCATCCACTCGGAGGTCATCTTTTTGGTATACTCTTTGACACCATCCCATCAAGACTGCCTTGGAAGTTCACTACGTTTAGTTCCATGTCATACAACGTTTAACCCAAGCAGTATCAACTCTGAGCTCTACAGCTGCTTCCTTTCTCTCGATGTAAACCTACATATCCATCTGATCATACTCATTTCAGTTCTAATTCTCCTCATGAAATTTTGCACGATGGTCAGTCAGTGTTTCCTATGTGTCTTCCTGCATATTGGGGGTTATACCCCAGGGATCTCCAAATGCCAGATCCCAAAAAAAGGCAGAGGGTCAGAATTTTGACCGTGGTTATTTCAAACACAGTAAGAAGCAGCATTTCATGTCAATCAGGTCTTAAAATGAGGGGAAAAGAGCTTTCCAAAAATGTAAGGTTTGGGGCGGTTCCCCCTCCCCAGCAGCATCCACATAAGGCCAAATATGTTGCATTTTTGGTTATTTTTCAAGTATAATCACACTGCATATCTTTATTACTGTTAAACGCTTCAACAGAGCTCCATACAATGGGCCACAGAAATGTTGCCCATGAGTGACAAGTGGCAACCAAAGGAGACTCTGCTGATTAATATCTCACACACAGCTGGATGCATGGCAATAAAATTTACCACACCAGTTGTAGATTGTAGCATTCCTCCTCAACCATCATTACATTCACCTGGATCAGCCGACAAGGGGTTCCCCCAGTACATAGTGAAGAATGCTTCCCAGTTTTACACGTTTGGCAATGTTAAAGTAAAAGTAAGTAAAGTAAAGTATGTGTGTTTGTATAGCGCATCATCGCAAAGTTCCTCTAATGTGCTGCCGTTTCCCATAAGTCTGCAAGCCAACCCAATAGCCAGGCATTCAGCGAACACTATGAGACCACGGATACCAATTGGTGTATCACACGATATGCCTGTTTACTTCCCCAGTATACAACGGGTACTCATTCAGCCTGGACAGGCTCAGGCCGAGCAGGCCTGGGTGCCTGGTTCCGCGCCGAGGTGGTTTACCCGTCAAAAGATGATCACCCACCTAGGCACTAACTGGGCCTAGTGTAGAGTAACTACGTTGATCAGCAGGAACATGTTACTGTGATGCCAAACTGGCAACTAACGTTGTACCGAGTTATCATCAAACACACAAAAACACAGACATTGTTGACTAGTCACCATGGTACACCAGTGCAAAATACTCACAAATGACTTATTCATCGCCCGACGTGTCTCGTCGTTGCCGTCAGCATAGATCTGTTGGAACAGTTTGTTGAGTGCCGCGTCTCCATCAAGCTTCTCATCCTTCTCCTCGGCCTTCATCTGTGCCTCCAGTGCATCCCAGTTGTGATGGCAATGACTCGACGACGGGTATTTGTGTACAGTGTCGCCAGCGGACTGGCCTAATATCATCACAAACATGCACATCACTCTGTATGCACAACAGGGATTTCAGCTACTAAGGATACTACAGTTAACTCCAACTCCAATCCTGTCTGATAAACATGTAACCTTATTTCTGTTTGTGGCTGGTGCATGCCACAAGTTCAGAGATGTGGCCATTTTACCAGCAAAATGCACATGTGTTAAAGCTGGAAGACAGGCCTGTTACTCACAGTGATGATGCACAAAACCGACTGTGATCAACCGTACCGGGATTAAACTGTTTGGCAGCATCGGTGCAGCCGTCATTTTCCAACTTCTCCCATCTCCAACCTTCCACTTTCTTCAGTTTTACCTCCACCTAATTATGTTCAGCACGGAATGAAATTCACATAGCAAAATACAGCATAACATAAAACCTGCACACAGAATCTAATGACCATCAGCAAAAAACTCTACAAAATACAGACTTAAGCAACAGAAAATATGGCAAAATTCAAACCAAAACAAATAAATGAACGATCATAATAAATACAAAAATAAGTTCAATTCTTTGACAAGTTACAAGAACTATACAAAATGGCATACATGTCATATAACTAGTTCATCCCATAAATGCAAAATCCTGTGTTCTTATCCAGCTATCTATTTATAGCACAATCAGCCCCCTTCAACTTCACTCATACACCTACGAGCTATCTGGCTGAAAAACACAGATTACAATTTGCAACTCAGTAAACTCACACAAATATGTATTGGCAACGATGAAAATGTAGCATCGTGCACTACAAACGTTCAGCCAGTGATATAACAGTCAAGCAACAGATGCACCATCGTACCCGAGAGCTAAGGATTTTGACTTGACTTTGTTCAGGTACAACAGAATGAGCAAGGTCCAGTTCGAGGCTGTATTCACTGGCGGTCGGCAACCGGATCGTTAAACTCAACTTCAATTAACAAATCAACATCAATCAACAAATCAACATCAATCAAACAACATACTCTGATGAACTAGGCAGTAATACAACTGACACCAGACTTCACTCAACGCAGACAGTCAGTAAACATAATCAACCAATCAAATTTATACAGCATTAACTATTGCGAACGTATGCAACATGCTGAGGCAGAGTGACTAGCGGTTAAAAGCAGAATCAAACAGGTAGGTCGTCACATGGTTTTTAAAAGTGGACTTAACTAATACATATACACTGTGTTTCAAAAAAAAGTTCACCTCTAGGACTTTTATGATAACAGTGTGAAATGAAAACAATTTAAATAATATTTGGCAGAAATGTACCTGACAAAATTTGCAACAAAACTATATGCAACAAATGTGACATTTATTCGTTGAGAGTCGCTACTTCAAGTTTCAAAATGAGATTCAATTTTCTTCCAATTCAATAATGGAACAATTGAAACATCGCGATTCAGACAGCTTTTGTGATCGCAATATGAGTTGCTTCTACCAAGTCTTGCATCATATTACTTGCATGACAGGTCTTTGCTAATGTCACGGCGTAATATATTTTTACCTTTTTTTCTCTTACTTAATTAATTTGATGGGCACCTAACGTGCGTGCGCCGCGTTGCCTGGTAGCAGACGCCGCTTTCATGTAAACATGGGTTTCAGCGACGATGATCGTATTTTGGCCATCACTTCGAACATTTGTCGTATCATTGCAACTGGAACTTGTCTAATTTAGGCTGGCTGATTATCTGATATTTGGATACTTCGCCTGTTTGTGTTGCGTCGTTCTCCCTTGCGTCGCGTGACGTAATTGCGTAATAAACTTACCGTTTTACTGTGCATAATATTCATGTATACGTTTTACCGTGTAATGAAAGGAATATACCAGTTTGCTGCAAATTTACTCAGCTACATTTTCACCAAATATTAGTGAAATCGGTCAACATCTGACTTAGTTATTGCGAAAAGCAAAAGGGTGAACTTTTTTTGAAACACAATGTAGTAGTAGTAGCAAAAATATTTATGCACGGCGCAGTAAAAGCAACAGTCACTAATGCGCCGCAGTAGCCCAATAATTCTAGTTTTATCAGCATCAAACATCTTCACGAAATTCCGATGGGGTCACCCCTGCGGGGGCGCTAAATAGAGGTGAGGTATAAAAATTTCGCGATTTTCTACTAATAAGTGCCTATATCTCGCAGACGATACAAGATAGCGCCATAGTTACTATGGAAGGCAAATAGGAACTCGTATGCGGTCTATCAAATGGTGCTATTTTCAATGACCTTAAACGAACCCTAAACCTGTTTTCAAGGTCACATCACTCTGACGCTAAATATCTCACAAACTGCTACAGATACGGCCATAGTTATTATACAAGGCGAATAGGAAACCGCACCCAGGCTTTTGAATGGCACCAGTTTCAATGACCGTGAATTAAGCCAGATTTCAAGATCATGATATTATTCATCGTCAAATAACTCGAAAACGGTACAAGATAGAGCTATGGTTACAATGGCGGACAACTAGAAAGTCATACATGGTCTATCGAACCGCACCATTTTCAATAACCTTGAGTGACCTCTAACCCACATTTCAAGGTCACGATGATATTCAACGTCAAATAACTCGACTAACAAAAAGTCGTGTTCCGTTTCCAGTGACCTTGACTGTCCCTTAACCTAAATTTCAAAGTCACGGGGTTATCATAGATGCCCTCTACGCGCGATCTGTTTGCGATAGCTAAGTTCTTGTTATTTTTGCAATAACTTTGTCAAACCACATTATATTTTGATAATTTTTGGCAAACAAATACTAAAGTAAATTTGCAACAAAAATGCAACAAAGTTGCCCACCTCTCCTGACAGTTGTTCTTACCCTACCTAGTAAAACGAAACTTAAGTCAATTTGTTCATAACAGCAGTAACGTAGGCCCCATACGCTTTAAAAGTCATGACAGCTAAGGAGAAACATTTTAGCAAATGTTCAATGTTTGCATTTGGCTTTGAGACACACATTAAAACAATCTTGCCACTGGTCAGTCGCTTGATCAATGAAGCTCTGCTGGTTGCTGACCACGTTTCAATCAGATGCTGCTTTAGCTCATTGACGTCCCTCACTGGTTTTTGATAAACATGTTTCTGCATGTCGTTTTTAGTCGGCGTCTCCAGGCTCTATGCATTGGTGTGGTCTTCATGCAGACAGGGGTGAAGGTGAATGGTGCATATTACTGTGATGTATTGCTGCTCAAAAAGTTGCTGCCAGACATCTGTCTAGATGCTGACGACTTTTGCTTTCCAGCGCACCACGCGTGTGCAAGAGCACTGACGTCACACCAGACGTGGCCTCCCAACAGACCAGACCTCAGGTCTGTAGACTACAGATTATTGAGAGTTATTCAGGAATGCGTTTATCAGAAACAGCAAGGGACGTGAAACATCATTGATTAGCTGTGGTTATTGACAGAATGACACATTATATTTCACAAGGTAGCGTAGAAACACCCATCAGGATAGGTGGGCAATGTTGCAGTTTTGTTAAAAATTAACTTCAGTATTTGTTTGCCAAAAATTATCAAAATACAATGCGGTTTGACAATGTTATTGCAAAAATAAAAGGTGCATTTTTTGCCCCACAGTGTAGTTACAGTGGAAGACAAATAGGAAATCGCGTACGACAGATACCAATTTAGATGACCTCAAATGACCTTGAATGACCGTAATATAGCTTTTCCAGAGCTCGCCGTGTAGAAATGAATAAAGATAGAGCTTTACCATCACCGGCGCAAATAACTAACTCAGATATCTGATGTATTGAGTTAAGGACAGATTTCGGTCACAGAGGTGTGTCTGGATTGTTTCACGCCAATCTCGGCGTTGTGGGGTTTCGCGCTTGTATACAGCTGCTGATAGCAGTGCCAACTTCATCGATGACATAAACCACATCACTTTCTACGTACAGACTGGAGAGTATAGGTCGACGTCTGCGGTGTCGACTTGTTAGTTCGTCGTGGAATTTTTCACTCGCCATCATGATGCTAACAGACGTGGGCTGACATTGACCAACTTAGCAGCTGACCCACTTCTCTTGTTACCCATAGGCCTAACCTGTGACCCACATCAATCACCTTTCTAGTTTAGCAACTTTTGTCCAAGCATGTCCATTCTATAATGGCTGTCAGTATTTTAAATTCAACTCAGTTTGCTACTGTGGAGTAAACCCGTACGGAAAGTCACAGCAGGCCCGACCCGTCCTCAGTGTCTGTGCAGACCCGTACATCGATTGCCGAAGACAGTCAGCATTTCCGGAGTTGTCAATCGCTTTTAACTGCGACCGTTGTTCCATAGTAAGTGACGTAGGCCATACTTTGTGAAAAGTTTGAAAACACGGCTTCCGTTTGCAATTAACAAGTAGCTCTGCTTTCCTGAACGTTGTCGCCAGTCAATCTGTGAATGTTTGCCAAATTTTGTCGGGACTTTTTGAGTTCGCCGGAGTTATTTCCGAAATATTGCTTTTTTCGACCCCGAAGTCATTACAAAATAGGATGAAGCCCGTATACACAGGCATGGTGACACAGGCTTTCAGCCTATAGTCCATTATACGCGTGCGTGACACATGGAATTCCGTATTCCTGTGTCTACAATAGCTGTTATACCTGGTGTGTCTCCAGGCTGAAACGTTTGCGTCTTATACAATCAAGGTAATTTAGCGACGAAATTCACATAGTGTCGCTATTGGGAACTGTTGACGTTGGCCCGGGGCAAAGCAGCTATAATAATAATATAATAATAATAATATCCGATACAATGTTTATGGTGCTGTCATCATGGCAGAGCCATTGCGAGAGTTCACCCGGTTTATTTGATGAACGTAGAACGGCGCCAAGCGGCCGCCGACCCAAGACCAAGCCAGACGACTTAGGCTGACAGAATCTACACCCACCATCGCCATTTATTATTATTATTCAGCCCGAAAGCTGATACTCATTTTACCGTCCCACAGAGAGTAGAAGGCTGAGTCGACCTAGGCATTATAGTGCAGAATATGGTGCAGATCTGTCGCGTCACCTGCAGGATTTTGGCTGTGGATAGAATAACGTCCCATTCTAAACATTACGGGGACGATTTGGTTATGGACCGGAACAGCCGTATAGACAGACTACTCATAAATTAATTTGTTTTAGCGTATGATTGATAATGAGTGCATTAAATTATTAATATTCTGCATGCCTTTGATAGTTATTTTTGTGGTATTCTATACAATAATATCTATAATATATTCTGCAGAGTCGAGGTGGCACATGCAGATCAGCAGGAACGAAGGGAATAGAGATTAGCGAAAGGCTTAGGGGGTAATTAGGCTATCTCATCTATGGTAACAAAAGTGGTCAAAAAAGCTATAAATCCCGTTTGATTCAGCAACTATAAGTAGTGCACAGTCGAGCAGCGGCGTTAGTTTTTGTTTAAATGAACGATCTGCATCTGAACACTGAGAACGTGAATCTACAGGTCTAATTTTCGTGTTGAATATTACTACCCCTCTGTTCATGTCGACTGCGCAATCACCGATATCAAAACTGCTGGGTTTAGCGTGCTACTATTTTCGTCCAAAATCCAATCGTTTGACGCAACCATCGACGACAATGATTGTCGCGTCGATTGCACAAAATAGTACAAAAAAATAGTGAAAAATTAAAAATTATTTTGCAGTAGTCTTTTCTAAAACGCAACAGATTTCTCTGCATTGGTTTATAATATCAGACCTATCTCAACCATTAATATTAACTGCTTCGTAGGATTATTTAATGGTAGAATATACACGACCTACATGTACGGTAGACGGTAGTGCCATCTAACGAATGCAATAGAAGTATTATTTACGTAACACTGGAGAGCAACTTACCGATGAGATAGCAGCTGCTGCGCCGATCACATCTGAGCTCAGAGGTGTTTCATCGTCGTCGTCATCATCCCCATCATCGTCTTTATTACTTGTTGTGCCCCTACTACTGATTTGAACATAAGTACATTAAGCAGTCAATAAAGCTTAGGCCGGCTAGGCCTACACGTTAAAGTGCGTTTTTATCGCACGTCGTTTCTTAACCCTTTAGAGTCCAGGGGCAATTATAGTTCCACATCAAATGATATGAAGTTGGTACACTGGCCTGGGCCCGCCCAGTCCCCTCCTCGCTGTACCAAATGTAACGGCCCACCCATCAACGGCCAGTGTACCAGTCACCGTATTGCTGTATAATGATCCGTTGCTCTGTGGTTTAATGTGGCCATAAAGGGTCAAACACTGCACGGTCTACAGTGGCTCGTTGCAGTCAGAGCCATAGATTAGAAAGAGTTGTGCCAACAAATGTTCCAGCTGGAGTTAGGTCACGTGTTTTTGTGGCTGCCATGTTTTGTCCAAATGGGTGTGGCTCTAGTTGTTCACAGCCACTCATTAACACAATAATAGTGGCATTTTTATGACTTTCTATTATTAGTTCCGACATAGTATTTGAACTTGAAGCATACAAATACAAGGCTGTCGCACACTAATAAAAAATTCACAGTTTTATGATCGCTCGGCGAATGTCGCAACCTGCAGCCACTGACCAGGGTGTCCGCTCTGTTTCATCGACTTTCCATCACTTTCCATGATCAAAAATTACGCAAACATATAAAATCTGATTGGGCAGATGGGAGATGTGGGTGTACGAAGGAACCAAACTTTATTATTTTCGCTAATTGCTTCCAAGTCAAGTCAAGTTATAAGCGTTCACGACGGATTCCCTCGCGACTACAGTGACGCTGTTGTGTTAAAATTAGCAAACAACTAGGGTTGGCTGCAGTTTTAGACATTTCATCAGCAGTCATTTTGTTCTATGGGACGGAGGATCAGAAATCGGCATATGCTGATTTTAAACAGCTACGGAAAACTGGCATTAACCCATTCTCGTAACCATCTACCTCTGTAGTCTCACTGGACAAAACATGGCGTCCACGATTGTCACGTGATTGGATTAGACCAATCAGCAACTGGAACATAGTGATTGGCCCAGTTGGCACAACTCTTTCTAATCTATGGCTCAGGTTGCAGTGGCCTACAATGGGCGGACGCTCGCTAACGGCAACTGTCCAGCAGTTTACATCCAGCTCAAGCTTAGCGTCCATAGCAACCAGGCCTCAAGCTCCCGCATCGTCGTGCTAGCAGCGGCGAGCGGCGCGCCGTTGTTCTGTGGTTGCTAAGAGCCACTCAGTGGGTTCGTGTAGTGTATGTATCGACTGCGCAGTTTCTCCGATCAAAACATCTTAGATCTGTGAAATCAACACGTGTGCTGCTCCCTCGAGATCGCACCGACCACACACGGCGACGATGGCTACTTCCTTCGCAGCATCGACGGCCACCAGAAAGATCAGACTGTTCCGCAACGGCGACGAGAACTTTTTAGGCAAGACGCTCGTGCTGAACCCTCGCCAGATCCGCTCGTACGACCGACTTCTGGAAACTGTGACGTCTCACGTCGGATTCGGTCAGGCGGTCAGATCGATCCGAACCCCGAGGCACGGCACCATCGTACAGTCGCTCGACGACCTCGAAGACCACCATGATTATGTCGCCGTCGGCATCGGACGATTCAAGAGCATGGGGTACCTACGATAGTTTTTACGGCTTTGATAAAAAAAATCAGCATGAGCTTACCAACGCACATAATCTTGACTCCTACGACTGTCAGAGGGAGTCAAACATAAAAGCCGGACGAGAATAAATACATGACAATACAGCAACGTTGATCAATTTTGAACAGCATAGGGTCATCAACCCTTAAGTTAATATGTTTTCTGTCTGATTCTGTTGACTGTGACTTTTTGACGTTGTAGGTGTTGATGTTAATACCATAATTTCAACTGAACTAAATTTATGGTGAAAAAGGCTTAGAATTCTTTAAACGTTTCAGATGACCTAAATTTCCACTCATAATCATGCAATAACAGGCTGAAATTCGTATGTGAACTAATAGCTATGATGCAAACTAGAGAGCTAAAGACGGCGTGTGGTCATATGATGCCTCCGCCGCTGCATTTGTCCGACATCCGTTGTAAATGCTTTGTTACCGGCGTTGCCACGGCAAGCAAATCACACTGCTGTAGGGCGAATGAATGAACGGACGAATTAAGTGTGCTGTTTAAGGATATTACTGTCTTGTGAATGAAAATAAAGTTGTATTTTTATATGAAATTTGTAAGAGAAATGTCTAAGTTAACGTGAAGTTATGTCCGTGATCGCCGCGGCCTTAGCGTGTACTGTGAAATCTGTGAATTTATTCGCTAGGCGTCAGCACCTGTTTGACGTGGCCGCAACACCGATTGACGTCGATTCAAATTTTCTGTCGTATCATGTTCCCTTGTTCCTGTTACAATTTCGCCCAAAACGTGGTTATTTAATCTGTTGTTGGTAATGACTACCTCTCGCAAATTTGATCGAAATTCGTGCAGTATTCTTGCGAAGCAAAAGAAATACCGATGACACGGGGCATATACCGGGACAGACAGCGGGATAACGGGACGGACAAGGCGACAGCATAATGCCTCTGCTGCAGCGTAGGCTGCGGAGGCATACATGTAATGTAAAGCGTACGTAAGCTCGAATGCGGTGGCTACGTTAAATAATGCTGCATGCCTCGCGGAGGAGAACCACGGTTAAGAGTGTTGAGGGAACGAGGACACGTGCCACCAGCAGATTTTGCCAGCTATTTTAGAGTGAGAAACTCGAACGTTTTCCCAGATATTTTTTACTCCAAGACGCGCTATGTTTAGTGGCAGTTAGAAGAATTGCGATCAGAGTCCAGTGAGTCCTTAATCCTTATATGTATGTTTGCCAGATGTAGTCTGAGACTGAGTACGCTTAAAAAACGTCAAATTCAATTTCGGCTGAGACTTCGCCTTCCCACTGGGAGCTCACATTACTGTCTGGACTGGAGTATCTGGCTTTAGGGGAACGGCGTCGCAGGAGGGAGAGAAAGAGTATAGGAGGAGAAGACAGGGAAAATGCGGGAAAAGCGACAGAGAAAGGAAGTGGAAACGGAAGATACAGAAAGGAGAAGGAAGTTCTCCCTTTCATAATTTGGACCGAGTTTAGCCTATGTGCCTTGCAATGTTCTCGTCCTGTACATGCTCGTTGTCTGCGGGTATCTCGATAAATACACGTGCATCCGACAGCGAGCGAGCGACGGACGCGTTTATTATAGGACTCATGTGCGTCGTTGCGTGCTGTAACGCGCCGAAGGCTGCGTTCGATAACACAACGTGTGTGTTCTCACGTTTCGCCGCTTCGCGTAGCCTACATGTACCTACGCAGGTACATGTACGCGTAGGTGCTTTACTGGCGAAAAGCAGGTACAAAACGTCTGTCGTTAATTAAGACTGCATATCGCTCGACATCAGAAACACATCTATCCACCGGCAACGTTCATTACTCAAGCTGTATCCTACATATAGAAGTTTGTTTCCATTACGTACGACGCTGGTATCAAACAATACCTGATTAAGTAGTAGTAGTAGTAGTAGTAGTAGTAGTAGTAGTAGTAGTAGTAGTAGTAGTAGTAGTAGTAGTAGTAGTAGTAGTAGTAGTGTAGTCAGCTGGACGCAGGTCGTAGACCTCTGTGTCCAATCCATTGTGCG
>Ga0209339_1000777_pt1 | contig 12322 bp, 8 predicted proteins | sample OlaalgELextract3_FD_187376 | JGI IMG/M metagenome (GOLD analysis project Ga0209339, IMG submission 187376) | Olavius algarvensis symbiont microbial communities from Tuscany, Italy - Type A ELBA extract 3 (SPAdes) (version 2) | ecosystem: Host-associated > Annelida > Digestive system >... | reverse complement strand
AGAGGGAAAATGGACGTAGGTTGATGACTAATGGTTACTTACTTACTTATAGGATGACGTCATTATGACGTCATAGGATGACGTCATAAAACTACTTCCGGTCCCGTTCTGCCCTATTGTCTATACTTTCAGCGTCAAAGAATGATCTAACCTTGAAATCTGGGTTTGGGGTCGTTCAAAGTCATTGAAAATGGCGCGGTTCGATAGATCATGTATGACTTTCTATTGGTCCGCCATTGTAACTACAGCTCTATCTTGTACCGTTTTCGAGTTATTTGACATTGAGTAATATCGTGACCTTGAAATATGGCTTAGAGATCACTCAAGGTCATTAAAAGTGGTGCTATTCGCAAGCTTGTGTGCAATTTCCTATTCGCCTTCTATAGTCACTATGGCCGTATCTGTAGACGTTTGTGAGATATTTAGCGTCAAAGAGTGGTGTGATCTTGGAAAAAAGGTTAGGGTACGTTCAAGGTCATTAGAAATGGCACCATTTGATAGATCGCATACGAGTTCCTATTCGCGTTCCATAGTAACTATGGCGCTATATTGTATCGTCTGCAAGATATAGCGACTTATTGGTAGAAAATCTTGAAATTTTTATATCCCACCTGTATTTAGCGCCCGTCGGAATTTCGTGAAGATGTTTGATGCTAGTAAAACTAGAATGATTGGGCAACCGCATGGCGAAAAAAACTATGACAATATGTTAAGCCGTTTTCATCTAATACCGGAACGTCACGGAAGGACAGACAGACGGACGGACAGAATTGCAATATCAATTCGTGCGTCAGTCTGCTGACGCGCGATAAAAATTAGTATTCTATTGTCTATCGTAACAGCCCATCCATCAACGGCCAGTGTACCAATCACCGTATTGCTCTATAAAGGTCGGTGACTCTGCAGTGTCAATGTGCCCATTAAAGGGTTAAGTCAAGTAATAAAGCCATGAACAAAATGACATCTGGAGAGCATTCAGAGAGCGCAAACCTCCGCCAAGGCCAAAACCTCACCGGGGTGATAGTTTTTCACGGGGGGGGGGCATATGTTGAAACGAGCTCCAAAGTCGCCGAGGACGGCACCACTAGAAAGAACACATACGACTTCCTATTAGTGTTCTATAGTAATGTTTGCCGTATCTCTTACCATTTCTGCGCAACAGTCGATGTCATGCCAAAATGACTTCGATAGGCAACAGTAACCTCTAAATGACAGTCAAGGTCAAATCCGGATTATCTCCAAAATGAAATCACCTTGAGAGTGGGCCAAGATCTACCACTGGTAAAAAATTCATGTAAACCCAAGCACTTTTCGCGTGAGGCTGCACACAGACAGATAGAATGACAGAATAACAATACAAACCGAGTTGATCCCGTAACCTCCACCTTGGCGGAGGTAATAAGACAGAAATGACAACCTACTTACCAACTACATCCAGCTATGACTGATGCATTAACATATGTATAATCAATGGTGTATCCAGATATTTGTCTTGGGATGCACAACAGCACAAACAAGTCATACAAGAAGCTCAGCTATCGCAGAGAGGCCGTGCGATGCTATTGCTGCTACAAAATGCGAACAGGAAACCGTACCCAAGCTTTCGAATGGTGCCATTTTATTTCCAATGACTTCGAGTGATCCGTAACCTAGATTTCAAGGTCATGACATTATTCAACGCCAAATAACTCAAAAACGGTATAAGATAGAGCTATACTTACAGCGGCAAACACATGGGCCTAGTAAGTCGTATAATGATCTATCGAATGGCGGTATTTTCAATGACTTTGAACGACTCTTACTCCCGGTTTCAAGGTCACACCATTATTTGTCACTGAGTATCTCAGAAATGTTTAAAGATACGGCCATAGTGGCTATAGAAGACGAATAGAAAACCATACCCAAGCTTTCGAATGGTGCCATTCCCAATGACCTTGAGTGATTTTCAATGTCATGATATTAGGCCTATTCAACGTTGAATAACTCGAAAATGGTGCAAGACAAAGCTATACTTACAATGGCCGACCAATAGAAAGTCGTATATATGATCTATCGAACGGCGCCATATTCAGCGACCTTGAACGACCCTTACCCATGATTTCTAGGTCACACCATTATTTAGTGCTGGATATATCAGAAATGGTATGAGATACAGACACAGTTTCAATGGAATACTAATAGCTATTTACATACGCCCTGCTCAACAGTGGTTGCTGCGAACTAAATCAATAACTGCTAGAAAACTAATACTAATGTAACGAGGCAGCAGAGCAATATTATAGGTCAGTAGGCTATAGTTAGGCGTCCCGTCCCAAGGCCCAAGCCTTTTATCAGTTACTGTCATGACGGTTTGTCGGTAATAATTTGAGTAAAATTCAAGAAAGTATCAACTATTTTGGCTCCCATAAATTCCAGCTCGCTCCGCCCCCCCCCCTCCCGAGACCCCGCCTCGTTACGCTACTGGTTATAATTACCTCCGCCAAGGCGACCGGTCCTGTTTGTCTGTCATTCGTTCGTTCTGTTATTCGTTGTCTGTCTGTCTGTCGGTGTCTGTCTGTGTCTGTCTGTGTAAAAGTAATAAGCCGATTTCATTAAAACTTGGTGTTATGATTGGGCTTACCAATCGGAGGAAATGGTTAAGTTTCGGTATTGATGCGGTCCCGGATACGGATTCCGGATCACTTTTCCACTTCCCTCACCACTGCGGAATGCGGGATTTTAGGAGATTTATTAGCACACGTCACGCAGTCAGCGGCCGATTTTCACGGCCGGCAAAATAACTGACGCTAACAACGTAATAAATCCACAACATTTTTGGAGCGATCCAGTAGACACCCGGACGGACCGAATCCGGATTAATCCCGAAATCTGGACTCGAATTACGTAGACGTATACGTAGTAGACGTAGAAAGAAAACAGGCGCAGGCGATAGCCTCTTTGCCCGACTCAATAACACAACTACTATGCCTACTCTGATGAAGATTCTACTGTAATTTCACTTCGGATTCACTTTCGATTGAGGTTAGACGCCTTGGCGGAGGTTTGCGCTCTCTGAGCACAGTCTAGTTTCTAAGAGATACGAGCGGTTCGTACCGAGTAGTGTCGTACCTTTGACGCGCACCTCGGCGTCGTACTCGATATTGCCGAGGTCCGACGTCGCCACGCACGTGTAGGTCGCCGTCTCTCGGACGTCCGTCAGCTGCAGGATGTTCTTCCCTATCGGCGGATTGTCCTCGGGCGTCAGTTCGACGGCGCCCAGCCGCCACCGGACGAACGGCATCGGCGACCCGATCGCGACGCAAGTGAGGTTGACCGCTCCGCCGGGCAGCACCTCGGCGTTCTCTGGAGGAATGGAAAAGTGCGGCGGAACTCGCCGTACTGCAACGAAAACAACACGAACGCTCATCCTAGATTAAACGTCATCATCATCATCATCATCATCACAAACGATACGATACGATAATGTGTATTTAATGTAATGTAAAAAACTGACAGATAGCCGGCTTAGTCTACCAGACTACCACATGGCACGAACAATAAATATAAAAGATAAAAATAAAAATAAACTGATGGGCATGATAAATCCGCTCCAGTCCCATTATCATGAAGGCAGTTCAATGAGTAAAGAAGTAAAGTTAAGGTGGGAAGCATTTGTTAAAGAGGTAGGTTTTGAGCCTGGAGTGAAAGAGTGACGGAGTGATGGATGGAACTGATTATGGTGGCGTAAAGTCAAAAGACTGCAAAGACACCGCACACAAAAATACGAAAACGACACGGCAAGTAGCTTCGAGCGAACAGAACTGTCTCGAGGTGAACGTTGGCAGCGACGGTGACAGCGTGACGCCGAACAGTTGACTGTTCCATGTCAGCGCTGTGACGATACGAGAAGCCCCCGCTCACCGAACCCCAAACTGCATTAGGAAAAAAAACTGTCGACAGACTGACGAACAGACAAACAGATGGACAGCATCATCGCGTAAGGTTCGTGCATTTGCAAACGGCGGCTTAACAAGGCACGGATTTGTCACAGCTTCGGCAACGCCCCTTGCTTGCTGCGAAGTAGTCCAATAAACGCTGCTGCCCTGATACTGTTATCATCTGAAACCAGAAGACACTTTAAGTGGGCCAAAATTCTTGAACGTTTATTCAAACGACAGCGTTACTTTTTCTCAGCACACATGTTCGAAATCATCATGAGGTTTTTTACACCGACGGTTAAGCACAGTAAGTAAGTAAGTAGAATATTTGTAAAACGCGATAATCAAAAAGTCTACGAAAAATAGCTTAAAATACTGCAATGAGCATGTACATGTATGTTCGGGCGTAGGTAAGTCATCTTTGATGAAATAGAAACAAGACTATCGCTACTTTATAGCGTCATACATGTTGTCAACGAAACCGACGATGCTTGTTAACAACAAGTTCCGACCGTCGCATTATTTTCAACAGTTGACAACACCTGCGGCGTGACGACGGTCGAGCTCTGATGACAACAGCTGTGGTCTGACGTCATAGTCGAACATGAGGTCGTGTTAATATCTGAATCAGAGTATCTCCCTTTGGAAGCGTTTGGGGCGGGATCTGAATGCGGTAACAGAATCAGCGATGTACTACTAACTTCTATATAGTGTTCCATAGCAACTGTCGGTCTATCTTGCTTAGTTTTTGAGATACGACCACGGGACAGACCACCGGACAGACAACGGACGGACGACGGACTGACGTCGGCAAGCATCGAATATCTTACCCTTAAGGCGGGCCACCAGTAAACGTTGCGAATATTTTCGCCATCTTTTTTTCATAAGAGACCGACGTCCCTGGCCTGCCAGTTTGTATAAATAGATTGTGGCTTCTTCTTCGTCTCGTATGCGTGTCATTAACCATGACTGGTCAGCCACGAAACAGCGTCTTCATCCGCAGAGTGTAGCCGAGATAAGCCGCCATTCAGTTTCGTCAGGGGACAGGATTCAACAATGTGAAACATCGTCTGGGTCTCGCCACAAGGACACGATTGTGGCAAAAACATAAGACATTTCGGTATACAGTTCACGCGTCTCACAGACAAAACAGTGCATGGAAAAGTGATCTCAACAGTCCAGCGTACCATGTAACGCTCGGCTATACACTTAAAAGCCTTGTAATAAAGAGAAATTACGTGTTTGGTTTCCAATTTCCACGAATAATGACCGCCGACGTGAGGGACTGAGATGCGGAGATGTGCTAATGAAGACATGTGTACTAGTACTAAGTAAGTAAGAGTTCCAAGATTGAATTAACTCGGCTACATTTCGTCGTACAACTGGAAAACGACTAATACCGAAATGCGAGCAGGTTAAGTTTACGAGCCGCGCGAGAGCTATCTAATCAACGGTTGGGCCCCGGCGGGTCGCCGGGTGGACTAAAGGACCGAACAATGCCGTAAGCTGCCGAGCGTGCGGCGAATTAATGATGCTGTTCGCGCATGCGCCCACGCAGCCGACCTACCGTTCCGTTTACTTACTGGCGCCGCAGTTTCGACAGTTCTATTGACCCGTGCCACTGCCCGCATGCCGCCCATATGCTATGCTACAGCAATGGCCCTTGGCTAAGGCAGGTGTTTTCGTCGATCCGTGGATTAAACAAAAGGCTCAGCTGTCACAGAGAAACCGCGCGACGCTGCGTAATAGTTGGAATTTTTTTTTATTTAAGTTATACCTTTATTCCGTATGCCAGTAGTGGTATCGACAACTTGCGACGGTCGCACTGGATTGGCAACATGTGGCTTGTGATGAAAGCGTCCAGGGCAAAATTACGGGGGAAGTATTTTGAGGTACTAGAATAGGCCTATCTTAAGAAAAATGTAGGGTAAGCCAGCAGTAGTCTCCGTTCCAAAAACCTGCGCGATCCGTTCATCCACCTTGACACAGTCCACGGGTGTGACTGACGGACAGACAGAATTACTGTACATCAGAGACCTGTACAGCGCTTGCATGCACTGCGTTGCGCAGTTAAAATGAGTAAAAAATAAAATATTAGAAAGACAGCTGAAATAACGCTATGCTACAGGTTTTTAGGTACAAAAGGTAGGCTGCATGCATAAGAAAACGAGCATTTTATACATCAATGCAAGTAACTATACATTGTATAGTGACAGTCTCTTCTATACATTCATCCCAAACACAAGTAATGGAGTAATGGTATAAAACTAGATTTGTGATTAACTTGATTATATGCTTGAAAGCGAGGTTGGAGTGGGAGTAATTGTATTAAGCTGACTGCGATCGTTCCTTATCAACCGCGCTCAGCGCGTTGCGTATATGCCGGTGACTCTCTGTTCTTGTGTGTCTGGAGTTTGGTGTGTCTCGGGGGTCTGTTCTAGGCCCGCTGCTCTTCTTGCTTTACACTATAGCCAATGTTTCTGACGTCGTCAGAAGCAGCGCACTGCGCAACACCAGTTCACGTCTACGCTGATGAGTGATGACGGACAACGACAGTGCGTCAGCTCTTCGGGGAGAAGATGCGACCAGACAGTTTACGGATTGTCTCTGTGAGGTGGATGCCTGCATGGATGCACGCCAGTCGACTGCGGTTGAATCCAGAGTTGATATCTCTTGATTCAAATCAGCAGCTGGAAAAGTTGAACATCACCAATATCCGAGTGTTGTCTTTTACTCTACGTCTAGAGTCCACTGTGCGTAATCTAGTAGTAATCGTTGACAGTCAGTTGACATCTTCAAGTCATAATTACCAACGTATGTCGATCTGAACCTGCGTAGCATTGTACAGTCAGTGACACCAGACGCGACCAAGACGATGTCACATGCTTTCATTACCAGCTGACTGGATTACTGCAATTCACTGTTGTGTGGAGTTGCTGAACAACAACTTAAGCGATTACAGTCGGTACAGAATGCCGCTGCTGCTCGTCTGGTAACCGGAACACTAGGTCGTTTCGTTTAAAGACTTTTTTGTCAAAATTTGGCAGTAGACCTATCACTCAGAACTCATCCACGCTCCTGCTACCGTAATTACATTATACATACAAATATGTAACTATTTGCTGCAAAACATTCAGGTACTTTCAGTGGCGGTTCTAGGCCGAGGCCGGGGGGGGGGGGGGCTCAGCCCCCTCACTTTTTGTTCAGGCCCCCAGTTTTTCCACCGACTACTTATAATAGCCCCCTAGTCGGCGCTCGGGGGCCCGCCACCTTATCCCCCAGTGTTTTGGCTAGAACCACCACTGGATACTTTTTGTGGGAATTACCACTCTCCTGCGCTGAATACATATTAAATCCAATTCTTACCGGAGTTTTAAGTCTTATTTTCACCAAAGTTGTCCAACTGTTTAAATGGTCCTGTAAGCGGTAGCCTAGATATGACAAAAGCGGATTTGGTGTGTAAGCACGAAATAGAAAGTTTCTACTAGAAACAAAAAGCTACAAGCAAAATGCCTGCATACGTGCGTGCCAGGTATATACAAACGGCTATAAGATAAAGCGTGTGTATTGTCGCCAACGCCCGATACGACTGGGTGCTGCAAAACGAGGTTTTCAGCAACAGAGGATAGTGACAGCCTGATGGATGCAGTTTGACAGTCAGGGAAAAGCGCTCATCGCCAAGCGTGTTGTATTGCAGTTCGTCAATCGGTTCTGCTCTTACCTGCTCCTATCTGCGGCTGCAACGCTGGAATCCTTGAATCTAAGCGGCCATCAAGAAAACACCGACAGAACTACATGTATCAGCAAGAAATCCAGAATATCGTGTAAATATCGATTTCCTTACGATTAGGCTGGCACAATCGCAGCGGTTTAATTTACAAAACGAAACCGCTAAACTTTTAGTAAATTTTACGTTTAACACATAATAAACTATAGGGCCTGTAGGGCTGTATTGATTACTCACTCACTCACTCACAGCAGATTGTATAGACGTATCAAATAGATATCCTACTTGCATTCTATTACTCCCACAACTTAATTACTATTGTTTAAAATTTTTAATTGGTTCATTTTGTCGTTTTTCTATAATTTCAATCGTAGCAGTGACAATTTGTTGAATGACGCTTCAGTGTCTTCAGCTCTGAGTAAATTTACTTTATCTGAATTTATTTAATTAATATTTACTCACTTGGTGTTTCGGAAAAATTCAACACTGTTCGAAGTTCAAACTTGCGGATAAACTACCTGTTCCCAACCTTCCGCAGTAAACTTCCTGCAGCTACTTTTGCGGGTGCTTGGCAGCCTTTGGCGAATACGTTGGAAAATTATGGACAAATCAATTACAAATGACCGGTGACCTCTGGGATAACTGTAGATCATCGGCTGTGAGCGCGATAAAGCAGTCAAAATTCTAAATTGCTTCATCTTTGAAATCACCTGGTCTAACAGACTGACGATGCAATTGCAATAGCATACGCCGCGTTTGGACGGTGCGGTCAATCTGTCATGTACCGTCAACAAGCGCGCCAAACCAATCAAAATATCATCACCACCAACAACAACGACGACAACGTGATTATTAAGGACGTGTCCACACTTGCCGACCTCCGGCAGTGTGTATGGCGGTGCGTTAAATGTCGCCTCCGCTTTAGGGCTAGCGGCGTCAGAGTCAATAAACCTAAGTTACGCGACGGTAGGTTATGCTGTTTATGCACAAAACAAGAAGCTCAGCTGTCGCAGAGAAACTGCGCGATGCTTCTTGTCACTGAATATTTCGCTAACTCACTCAAGGTCACTCAAGGTCATTCGCATGACACCCTTGTGTAGGGCGTGGTGTAAGTCCCTATATCAACTACATCAACTATGTCTGTGGCCTATCTCGTACCGTTTCTGAGATAGTCAGCGTCAAATAACGGAGCGACCTTGAAATCTGAGTTAGGGGGTCATTCAAGGTCACTGAAAATTGCGCCGTTCGTTAGACAATTTACGACTTTCTTTTGGTCGGTCATTGTATGTCTGTCTTCTATCATTTGGGAGATATTTGTCGAAAATCGCGATTTTTTCCTGCATTCGACGCCAAATTAGGAGATCCCAGTAGAAGTATTGCCATACTGTCTGGTATAGAAAAACTAGAATTGTGGTTGCCCGATGGTGAAAAGTTTTATGATATGTTTAGCCGTTTCAACCGCCGTGTGACAAACAGACAGACGGACGGACGGACAGTAATCGTAACCTCCCTTTTTGCTGCCGTATGACAGAACCCGGCGAATAATTTTTTTGAAAACTAACACTAGCCCGTACTTCTGACCATATCGAACCACAAGGCGGTGTCCTGACCCTAACCGACTCATAACGGCAGGAAAGAAAGAGATTGTGACCTATTGTCCGGAGACGGGGTTGGTTGGTAGGTCACTGTGACTAGCAGAGCTTTACAATCTCGGAATCAGCTGACAGGCATCGAGCTAGTAAAACTGCAGCGCATTATGCGGCCGTCCACTGGATCCGCGGTGCAGCATGCAGACATACCGTCGCCCAGCCAGCCGAATTAATTACGCCTTTACGCCTGGGGTGAAGTATATATGTAATGTTTATTTGCACATATTAAACGTATATGCACATTATACACTAAACAGTCAATGGTAAGCTACTATTTATTTTCCGTCCCGCTGAGGGTAGGAGGCTGAGTTGATCTCAGCACACACAGTGGCGTGTTGTGTCGTTGTCGTATCGTAACTGTGATCACAGCTGCAGGGTGATCAGCGTGTGGTGCTTATTCAAGGTACGTAACTTCCGCCCGTCTCTCAGACTAGCGGAAACGCACTGGCTCCGCCGACCGGAATACCATCAACAGACGTGACTGAGGGAGGAGAGAAGAGGAGAAGGGAGGGGGAGGAGAAGGTGGAGGCAGCGTAGCGTGACGGGTGGCTGGAGCACCTGCCATTATTATAAGCTCTGTGAGAAACAGTGGACGTTTTTATCAACGTCACTGAAAACGCCATTCGCCATTAATATCCGCTCCAGTCGCGTCATAACTAGAGAGGCGTCGCATTTAAACGTTTTAACCTCTAGACAGACAGTAACAACCATTTACAAACAGACAAGGATGAAACAGTATACCACCGACTCTCGCCGGGAGAAGTAAAAATGAACAATAAATCAAGTTCGTCTCTACCGTCGAACTCAGTATCATCTACTTCGGAGTGAGGGAATCCCCTGGACATATCCTCCCGGCAGTTCCCTCTGGAGAATGTCCCCGTCCCTTTTTACATGGTGTCAACTATGTTCCCTCTTCCGCCGCTACCATCCACCGATCTAGCGATCTACCCTTAACGTTGACAAAATTCATAATGTCTACCGGTTAGGGTCGAGAGTACGACTCAGTGCCAGTTTTCAAATGTTTGCTTCAGAATGTTCTAAACACTGTTGCGTAAATTACTTTTCAAAAGTAATTACAGTATAATTACTTCGATAAAACGTAACTAAAATACAAGTATAAATACTTTTGTGGATAAGTAATTAAATAAAACTATAATTACTTTTACGGAAAGGTAATTAAAACACAAGTATTAATTATTAAATTTTACTCAAATATTAAAGCTGCATTTTCACCAACACTTTTATTGTCACTGTACCGGCTATCGCGATCGCCTAACGTAACACTGCAGTCTCTAGAGCAGTCTAACTTGCCTGTGCCAGTGGTCGCCCTAAGGATGGTACCAGCTGCTCAAAATGTTTGTCATTAGTCGATTGCGTCTTGGCAAGCAGATGGAGGAGCTCTTCGTAAAGTATCTATAAACAGTGTTAACGATGGTATGGTAGCTTTCAGCTTCCCTAATGTGTCTTCACAGCGGGATATTTACGGGGGTAAATCTAATGAGGCAGAACACGGTTGCTGTTGCACGCCTGCGGTCAACCCGACACTCTGACGGTCTGAATAACTCAGGCAGTAACAGGGAGGTCCCAGAGGGGTGGATAAATGACGCAGCGTCGCTGTACTGTCCGCCGTATGTTAGTAAACTATCTCAATAGCCCTACTCACACCAAACTTGACATCCAGACGTGTAAACTTACCGTCGACTGTATCCACCTTCTACGCTTACCATTCACCAGTCATGACGACCAGCGGCAGCAAGAATAAAAGTGCCGTGAAAGCTGAAGTATTTAAACTTTTGAACTATTTTGAAGTACTAAATACTCTTTAAAAAGTAATTTAAATACAAGTATAATTACTTCTCCAATTTTGTAATTAAAATACAATTACAAAATACTCCAGAAGTAATTAAAATAGTAATTAAAATAGTAGTAATAAAAATACTTCGCAACACTAGGTAGTGAGGGAAATTGTTAGCAGGTTTCGTTTTAGCCTCAATTGGTTAGTTGCTTTTCCATGCTATCGTAACTACTCAAAAAAGAATCAATTTTCGTGAAATTTTAGAAGGGGTCTTAGAACCAAAAAAACAGTAGATTAGCTTTTCAAGAATTTTTTTTGCACTTTGTTTAACATTTGGAAATCAAATACGGCAATAAAAGAAAACATTTTATCAGTCGATGCCTGTTTAAGTTTAGATAATAATACTTTGTGTGTTTTGTACTATTTTTAATGTTTTAGGTGTTTTTATAGCTTTTAAAGCTCATTTACATTTCATTGCAACAGTGTGCGCCTGACATGCTGCATTAAAGGCTAGTTGACTCGACTTGAATTGAATAAGAGTAGGTGCATGCTAATTTTCACGCGTAATCACGAGATGGCACTATTCATCTATACTAAGAGGTATACGTTGCGACTAGCGTGATGCTGACTATTAACCAGTATAGGTGCTTGGTATGGCCAGCGCGTGGCGGAGGTTTGTCCTCAATGACTGCTTTCGAGTTACTTCGCCCCGCGATACCAAGTTGATGTTTTCGGTATTTATGATCCAATGGTCACTAGGTGGTGCCTGTTTATTTGTATTATTTGGCTATCCAGTATACAAATTCGTGTTTTAACATGACAATAATTAATAACAATTGAAGCGTTTAGTGGAAGAACCAGGTAACTCGAGTTACCACTTTTTTCCATTTTTTGCAGATTTGGCATCCTTGATTCCCGGAGCACCTATTGGTGCCAAGGGTGACCCTCAAAACAAAAAATAGGGGGTCTAAATTTTGAAAAACAGGGTAAGTATGGGAGATTTTAGACGAAAATGGTAAAAGTAGTCGGAATAATAATGTGTCAAGGCTTACGTGGTTTTTGAGTCGAGCAAATTGCAGTTACGTTACGTAACAAAAACCAGGTTTGCTCAGTTACCTGGTTTTTCCGATGTTATGATTGCTATACGGCGAATTTTTTTTGGTGAAAAGAACGGTATAAACTTTTTATTATCACTGATTTATCGGCCTAAAACAGAAATTAACATACAAGAACT
>Ga0209339_1000776_pt1 | contig 12345 bp, 8 predicted proteins | sample OlaalgELextract3_FD_187376 | JGI IMG/M metagenome (GOLD analysis project Ga0209339, IMG submission 187376) | Olavius algarvensis symbiont microbial communities from Tuscany, Italy - Type A ELBA extract 3 (SPAdes) (version 2) | ecosystem: Host-associated > Annelida > Digestive system >... | reverse complement strand
CAGTACTCTGCTGCTGAATAGCAAAGCGCCAGAGCAGATGACCGCAGAGTATTGGCGCTGGCGCCCCAGGTGGAACCGGCTAGCTTCATCAGCAAGTTGTTTCGGTTCTTCAGCTTGCCTGCAGTCAGTCACTCACAATAAGCAGACATTCAACAAAACATTTTCAGGTAATGTACATGTTCATTTGCAGCGAGACGAAACAACACGGAATTCATTCTTGGTAAAAATGATGCAAACCTATTCAACTCAGATTTGGCAACATTATCGTCAAATCAACCGTCATGTTTTTATGGACCACATAAAAGACATTCCTAGTTCAATACATTTCTGCTCGGTACAATCATTCTTAACGGAACACATTCGCCTCAATGCAGGTTTTCAGGAAACTGTTCAGTCTGATTCGTTGGAGCTGTTATCTGCATTGCTATAAATAGCAAAGTTTCGGCGTCTGAGAGAACCAATGGGCCGGGCTGCAGATGCTGTCGATACAGTTGGTTTACAGTCCGGCGAGTCGGGCTTAATTGCATCAGAAATGATGTCCTCACTAGTGTCAGTTGGAAGTTCCGTTTCAGACGCACTCTGACTTGCCGCAGGACTGAAACTTTGCCGTTTTGTCGGCGGCTCACATGAATCGGCACTAGTGGCCTGGGCAGACCCGTCATGGGCAGCCCCTTCGTCATCGTCCAGATCGTCAAGCGATATCTCGTCCGGATTAAAAGTCGAATTTGCAGTCGCAAATGACGAAGACGACTCGAGGGTGCTGTTAATAAAATCGCTGTCATCAAGAATTCCTTCGTCGCGGTCGTCAACATCAAGCGAATCGTTTGTATTGGCGTCGTCTGCAGCCCCGCCGAGCGCTGCACCGATGTCCCCCAGAGCTCCACTGAATGGCTGTCGGCCGGAGAAGATTGCGAACGGATCAGTCACTCCCAGCATTTCGCAGATCAGCGTCGTCTGTGGGTTTATGTTCATCTGCGGTGCTGGCACCTGCCGATGATGCATCTGTGGATTGTACGGCGTAACTGTTGTCTCAAAGTTGTTTGGAACCTTATACACGCCTCCGAAGTCTGCCGCCAGCGACTCTAGTTCGGCCTCCGTTACAGAGAAATCATATCTGCACACATACACAGTTTCAAAGCAATGAAAGAAGTTGTTGCACACACCACCTCGTGTGGTTTTGTCTTGAGGTTAACCCGCATGACAAAGCCTAGGGTTCAGTGGACCAATCCATGAAGAAATTAAGAAACCCTCCTTGTGAACCTAAATTTATTCAGTCTATTTTTGAAACAGTTCAGGCTGGATGCATCAACAGTGTCCTGGTCCAAACTGTTCCATCTTTCTAAGACTTTATTTGATTCTTATATATGCTTCATCTGCACAGCTTAACTGCACTACAATTGGTCATTTCGAGGACGGTCTTTACAGCAAAAAGTCTTTACAGCAAAATGCTTGGTGAGTACAAACAAAAAATTACAACAAGTACAGAGTAAAACAATCACTATAATGATGGCACTGTCTTTCTATCTGTGTGGTCTGATAAAAGGGCCAAATAGCAGAGTGCCATACATACCGGTACCTAAAACTGCCAAATGTGAGGGACAAGAGTTACTTGGTTTTGCTTAGAAATGTGTGATTTTCAAAAAGACTGAAAACTATACAACCCTCCCTCTGCAGGAACAGCAGGGTGGCAGTTGGAACAGCGACAGCTAGTCAGCATGCTTCCATCATGCCAAAGATGGGACAAACGTGCTACACGTAATGCACGCTAGCCGTGAGCTGCTGGCACACAGCGTTGTGTATGTGCACACAGTACAGTATTCTTATGACTGTAATAAAACAGTCAGGCACGCATACAGCATCAAGTTAATGTAAAATGCATCGTGTTGAAAGCCTCCAATATACTGTGAACGTTACTATGAAAAAAGAAATGTTTTAAAAGCGAATGATTAAAATTAGCAGTGCTACAAGACGGGTCAGGTAAATTGTAGACAGCGAGTTGAGAACCATCAGACTAGCACTTGTCACTTTATACCGTGCTGAAGCATGCCCTGAGCTGACACATCACCATGTCATTTTCACTATCATGCTTACGAGAAACCAGTGCAGCAAAAGCTCGACACAGTACTCATCACCAGAAACAAGTCTTTATGGAACACGTCCGTATTATTTAACATTACAAACCAAAAGCAAATTCCACATTTGACATCCTCATTCACAATCTTACCAGAAATATCAAAGCAACATAATTAATTTGCAATTTCTGTATGATTTTCCAACTGTTATAGATGGTGTTGAAATATAACTCTAGACAGTGCACAGACATTGTCGGCATCTGACGTTTATTGACAACATCTATAACTAAGTACTATCTGATTCAGCTGCAACACATATACCTTTGTTATTATTTTATTATTACTGGTCTGCCACGGGCCAGATATATGGTAGCTGCAGACTTCAGTTCACTGTCCGTCCGGCGTCTGTCTCATAGTCATATATCTAAACTAAGAAAGATAGACTGGTAGTTACAATGGAACACTACAAGGAAGTTGGCATCATTAATTCTGTTGCCACATTCAGATCCATCCCCAGACGTCCCTCTGGCGAGCTATTCTGGTTTCAAATACAAAATATGTGTAAATATCAACACGGCCTCCTGTTGGACTTTGGCATCAGAACACAGCTGTTGTCAACCAAGCAGACTGGTATTGTCAACTGTCGTAAACAGAGTGCAACGCTCGGAACCTGTTGTTCACAATCATCGTCTGTTGTGTTGATGATGCCAATGTCGAACAGGAGGCGGACCAGCTTCTTTTCACCGTGTGATATGATTACTATTACGAAGGAACTGACTTAGGTGGCATAATGTCAACAGAGTGCAAAGACATTAACAAAAAGGAAAATGACACGACAGAATTTGCGGCGCACCTTTCATGTGCACCAGGTCCAGGCATGTAGGTGGGGGCCTTTGTCAAGCGTAGGAGGTGATTTGTAGAGCGCAAGATGCACAGCCACTCTGCATCCAGTTCCAACTGCAGTTCGTGCCGCGACGAGTCATCGCGCGGAGAAATATCCAGCACCTTCAGTCCACATCGTCGGTAATGATACGGTACACACGGAAGAACCAGTTGTGAATATGTCGTTAATAAATCAATGAAATCTCGTCTCAGCGACTTGGGATCAATGCCCACCGAGAGACTTCCATCATTCGTTGGTGGACTCAGAAGCTACATTCAGCCAAAACTGTTCCATACGGTACTGCAGAAAAACTCCCATATTGCACATCGGCATGCCTGGATGCATGTAGGCTGATGTCCCCCATTGAAAACTATAGCCTCACCCCCAAATGAAGTTAAGCCAACAATAGATATTGAGCTGGACAAGGCATTAACATCAGATTGCACTGGAACGTGCAGTTTTAACACACAAAAAACAAAATTTTACGGAAACGGAAAATCCTTGATGATCCTGATGCTGTCAGTGCTAGCTACCTAACAAAATTCTAGCTGTGTCCTGTCAGCATATCTCAGCTCTTCAAAGTCACATGGTGTCTACCATTTATACAGGCTAAATGTTAACAGAACTAAACTTTGTCCGAGAACGGCGACACAAACCTGCGCACTGCACCTGCAAATGCACCCTGTGTCACACAGAAGTGTGGTGGCGCCCTCTGGTGAGTGAGTGTAATCATAGAATGCCCTCTCTCGTAATGTTAACTGAAGTGGGAAAATGATGCTGGATCCACATCCAGATCTGGATCAACATCAAAATTTAATCACCTCTCGTGGGTCATGCCTACCAAGTGTGGTCAACAACCATGAATGAGTCTGGGTTTTATCTTGCGAACGGACAGACACACACACACACACAGGTGCCTGGTGACTTATAGCTTTTAGTGTGCCTTATAAATTTTCTTACTTACTTGCTTACTTACTTACAGGGTGATCACAATACTTGCTCTGCCTATAAGAATGTAGGTAATGAAGTGCTTATTGTTCACAAATATCACAGAGCAAAGAAGTGACATACATTAATGCTGGATTATTTCTTGCGGTAACTACCAACCTGCAGAAACTGTCGCTTTGGCAGACATTTGTCGAGTGACAGAAACTTGGTCTGTTTAGACATTCCATTCTCCAGCTGCGAACACTGCACACAAACAACCAAGCCGTGCTGTGTACGGGACTCACTGCTGACTCCCAACTGGGCTGAATGTGGCAGTTGGAATACATCTGAAGCATTACCTAACTAATCTTAAGTGCAGAAATATCTATAAACTGCACTCAAATTGTAAGCACGTGACATCAGTACATCAGAAAATTAATACAATAAGAAAAACACTGATATCGACAAGTTCTAAGTGTCGTGTGCTTTTAGATACATGCCTACGCAGTCACTGACGGCCAGAAATAAATGCAAATTAATCACAACCACTAGTAACACTACTGCCTCTCAGCTGAAACAGCTCTCTTCTGTTTTGTGGGCCATTTTTACCTTTACATAATTTATGCACATATTCAAAATCTGCTCTGTAACATTGTACTTCCTTGGTCATACCAAGTTACATCATAATCAGACTTAAAGTCGTACCCCAATGTACTTTTTCATTTCAATAAACGAATGACTTGTGTACGTGCATTACAACAACTGTAATTTTTTAAAATAAAAAGCAGTTTAATAAAAAAATAACTTTGTTCTTTCAATATTTTGTGCTATAAATAGAACGACTAAGCCAAAAAAAGCAGATCTTCTTTTCAATTTCAACACTGTTTCCGGTTTGATGGTAATTATGGTACAGTAGGGTTTAACGTCCCACTCGACACATTATAGGTCATTTCGGAGACAATTTTATAGGTCAGATGACCCAACCAACAGTGTCATAGCACTGAAAGATGATGGTTAGTCAACCACATCACGGGCCAATCCCACCAGGCTTAGCTCATTGAATGGTAAAGAAAAGGATGTATACCGATGTAAGTAAAATTTTTTTAAAAATATCTATATAGTACCATGAAGACCGAAGACACAGAGGCACTTGGAAGACAGAGAGCTAAACCAAGCAAGATCAAAGCCTGATACAATCGACCGACCTGTAAGAACTACTCATACCATTGTGAATCATTATAATAGTATACAATACTGTAGCACAGAGACAGTTTTATTGCCGCGCGATGCTTGCATCAAGCGCTGCCTTAGCTGTCATGTGGTGTCCGTCTGTGTGTCTGTCTGTCTGTGTGTCTGTCACATTCGTACATTCTGACAAAACGAATAAACATATCTTCAAAATTTTTTCACTGCCGGGTAGCCACACCATTCTAGTTTCTCCATACCAAATGGCATGGCCATACTCCGACGGGAGCCCTTAATGGGGGCATCAAATGTAGGTGGAGTAGGCAGAAATCGCGATTCTGAGCTTATATCTGGCTTCACTGCCTGCTGTTAAGGCTGCAACAGGCCAGGTGTTATCAACACGGTCGATAGTGGACCATGGCCACCGTCCCGCCGCAAGTTGTGACACATCGGTGGTAGTAAGGGGCGGTGTTGATTGCGGGAGAGGATGCCGAAATGTTTATGACAAGAAGCCTCAACCTTACGCCAAATACAACAGAACAGCACATTTAACTGCATGCAGTAATAAATCTGTAGCCTACGTAACTAACAATAAAAGACTACTCAATGTTTTGTACTGTTGAAGCTAACTACTGACAGACACGAAGCATCGCACGGCTTCTTTGCGACAGCAGAGCTACTTGTTAGTATTCCCGTTCTTCCAGACCAACATCACATCTCAGATGTGGCCAAGTGGAGGTAAGGGGTTGTTGACAGTGATTAATTGTTACGAGCACTACTGACAAAAATAGCAAGCACTGAACATGCAGCAAAAAGTGGGGAGTAAAAAAAAGACAAAACACACGAATCACTATACTGCTGCAATTAACTGCAGCGCAATAATGCGGCAAAATATTTAGTTGTTCGCAATCTCTAATCTCCATGAACAAGCACAACATAGAGTCGTACAATAAATCCCCCAAAAGCTGGTACTCAGCCCATTCGAGAATAAAAACCATGACAATTGTTTTCACACCACACAAGCGGAGTAGATTTAATTTATCTAAAACGACTTGTATATACATACACCACACGGCAAGTATAGTTTTGGCTTATTCAATTTTTGGACATTTTAACACGACAGAGAAGAAACAATTTTTTTATAAAACTAAAAGCTGACGGCAAGAGACGACAGCTCATCCAGTCAATCCATTAGCTCCGCTGACTTCTGGTCGCAGTAGCGCTAATAAAGTTGCTTAAATTAGCAACAGCAAATTACAAAACTTAAATGTTACACGGGAAGTGGCTTCTAGTACAGCTTATTTACATCTATTATTCAAATTCCAGTTATTCATACAACAGTTTTTAAAATGTCTACAATGAATGTCACCCAAACCACCATTTACAGCCTTCTGCAATAATTATGTATCTTTTTAAAACATACACTGAACATCATCATCACCTCGTGGTCCACAATGGCTGCAAACTTGACATGTAGATGGGCGGCAAACCAGTAGTCCGGCTTCAGCTGGTACAGTAGCTCCTCTGTCGGAGCACTGCCCAGGGTACCATCTTCTATTTCTGCTGCAAGGAATCGCTTACGCCGCAGCAGACCACTGATGTTTCCAAAATGATAAATACCACGCGGCCAGTCGTGTGACATGAAAATGTCTAACGGCTGCTTTACCTGTCACCAAAATGCACTTAACGCATGACATGGCATGTCAACTATCTAACAGTGCAACATTTTCAATTCCTGCCACAACAAGTTTTTTGTGTTCATCAGCTTAGAACAGTCATTCGTTTCAGACAACATTAAGTAAAGTAAGTAAGTAAGTAAGACAACATAGTTCATTAACATAATTAACTACTCGCAGGTATTTAATCAATGTTACGATACGATACGATAGTGCAGTAAAAAGCTGACGGGTAGCCAAATTAGTCCACCACATGGAACAAACAAAAAATAGGAATGTAAAACTAAAAATAAATCGACGAGCAGATAGGTCCGGTCTAGTCCCATTATCGTGAAAAAAGTCTAAGGTGGGAAGGATTTGTTGAAAAGGTAGGTTTTGAGCCTGGAGTGAAAGAGTGAAGGAGTGATGGATGATGAGAGTGGTGATGATAGAGATGAGCTGACAAATGAGTGAGGAGGTGAGTCGAGACATGACTGGCGAGGCTGACAGAATGAATCAGGGAGTAGATTCCAGAGACGGGGTGATACGTATCTGAAAGAGTGATCTGTGATTTTCAATGAGGAGATGGTTGGTGGGCGAGAAAGGATGACAACAGATGAGGTGCGGGTGCTGCAAGGGGGTTGAACAGAGATTAGATTGTTAAGATAGCTAGGTTGACTGGTTGTAAGAATTTTGTAGGTAAGAGAAAGAAGTTTATATTCAATGCGTTCGTTGACCTTAAGCCAGTGAGAGATTCGAGAATGGGAGTGATATCTGAGGATTTAGGGGCTTTAACAACAGCACGAGCAAGAGAGTTCTAAATCTGTTAGAGCCGGTTATGTTGATAGTTTGGAAGGTTGAGATAGAGAGAGTTACAGTAATCAAGTTTAGAATGGACAATGGAGGTGACAATGATGCTGGCTGTTTCGAAGTCGAGATACGGGCAGACATGACGAAGTTCACGAATGTGATAGTAGCAGGATTTAGAAAGTGCAGAGATTTGGCCAGAGAAGGTAAGGTGTTCATCAAAGATAAAGCCAAGGTTGCGAGCAGAGTGGGTTGTAGTGAGAGAAGAGTCATGTATTGTAGAAAGCTGTTGTTTAAGTCCGATAAGAAGAAACTCAGTTTTAGAAGAGTTGAGAGTCAGAACGTTTGCAGTCATCCAGGAAGAGATCTGTTGCAGAGCATTTTGCAAGTGAGTGATATCAGAGTGGAATTCTGATGGATGGAAGAAAAGGAAGAGTTGTGTGTCGCCAGCATACAAGTGGTGATTTAAGGACATAGATGATCTATCAACCAATTTTTACACACATGTGTAATATGTATTTGATGTACAGCCGCTGTACAGAACTTCTTAGCTCCCGTGCTGGCTTGCAGCCAGCACAGCTTATAGTACAGGTGACCGATGTGTCTACCTGTCTGTGTGTCACAAACGTTTTTCACATCGCTGCTCCTCCTACAGTTTTTCTCTGGTTCTCACAAAACTTGGCAAACATGATCTATGTGCCAAAATGCAAAAAAAACTGTGGAACAGATTTTTTAAAATTTTAATTTTAAAATCTGTGGTGAATTTTTAAATTTTAAATCTGGACTTAGTCTCTGCAACAGCAGCAGCGGAGCTATCTAAGTTGACAAGCCTCTAGTCGTATTAACACTGTCGTCGTCGTGGTTACTGGCATGCAACTCTAGGATTGCGTAGCGCCTTACGTTAACACTGGCATCCATAAAACTCACAGCAGCGAGTGACACGAAGTATAACGTCGAAACATTTCACCTGTTTTAATCGGAATACATCGACATTGCGGATGTGGTAACAAGAACGCTTTGTGTCCTCGTTGTACGGTGGATGCTCAAAGTGACCGCGAGTGTAGTCCCTCGCCTTGAAGATACCCGAGAGCCCACCTATCCGCAGTCCCCCAAACCGAACTACGCCTGCATAACCTGTGCACAGACAACCACGGACAAAAATAGCAGTCTGGCAAAAATGGAATACATATTCATCCTCTATTTCACAGCTTCAACAATCTATTCAAATTCAATCTGCAATGTCATCGGTGTCACTGACAAGCAACAACGTGCAACCAGTGACTGTTCCACGAGACCACGACCCAAATTTCACTAGTTCTTTGGCACATCAGCAATTAGGCATTTCACAGTTATAGCTGTAAAGAATACTGAAAAATAGCAATTGAATGACAGTCCTAACAGTGGCATACATCTACCCAAATTTCGCTAGTTCTTTGGCACATCAGCAACACTTTCTCTTACGACTGAATTTTCACTTCTTTTACTGTACTAAAAATGTAGTTTTAGTGGTTTTAGCATTAACGTCAGTCACTTTTAGTCGTTTTTAGAGATCCTGTGGATAGAGTCAAAGCTGGCTGTTACAGCAACCTCATAGTTGCTTGGCACCAAATGTAAACACTTTAAACACCGCTGTCACTAACAACTACTCACCGAGGTAGTAGATGTTTGGAGCAACCCAACCACCATACGGCAACTCCTGCAGGTAGTTCGATGCCTCGTGATTTCCACCAATAAATATTGTCAGAACTGGTGCCTTCTTTTCACCGGAGTAATACCTATATAGCATTATTTAATTGGTAATTGCTAAAATTTAAATTACAAACAGCTACTGAGACACTGAAATACTGTGACATCTGCAACGGTAATTAGAAACAAAAATACTCCATGGCAACATGCAAAACAGTTGATCACACAAGAGCAAAATATGAAAGTAATTAGAGAGCTGTAAACTGCGCAAAGTGTGCCTCCACTACTGCATTTGTCCAACATTCATCGTAAATGTTTACCATACTGGCACTGAAATGTACCGGTACCCACAATCACATCTGCCATCATCTGTGCAGTCAAATTTGTTAATTCATTCACTAGGTGTCAGCACCTATTTGACATCACGGCAAAATCGGTCGATTCCGTCTTGATATTCCAATTTCGCCCAAAATGTAAACATTTATTCTCTTTGAGGCAGTAAATGCCTCCCACGAATTTCATCGAAATACATTCAGTATTGGTGTGAAGAGAAAGAAATATATTTGGCATGGAAAAGACAGAAGAGGAGACGGGAGATGGGACGAAAGTCATGACGGGCAAGACAAAAACAATGCCTCCAGTACAGCATAGGCTGCGGAGGTGTAAAGATGTAACTACTGGCCGCTGAACTATAACACTCGCATTACAATCATTAAAGCATATTTGCAGTAACAATAAGAACAATATCCTATTGGACAAATGTATTGACTAACCACTGTAAAATACTGATTGCCCATTTGATTGCACTGATCCAAAGTAACTGTTAGAAGTTTAGAAATAAACATACACAAAGCAATTACATTAGCAGCCAAAGTGTGGCACTGCTACATACTTATAGAAAGTGTTCATCTTTTGGTACTTTGGGGGCACTGCCATTGCCTTGAGATCAGATTCGTTTCGTACAGCCTGCATATGTCACAATAGACTAGCACTGTGAAAAACTCCGACTTCTGCGAATTGTAATACATAAAAGACGATCCACTTTGCAGTTTGCACTCATACAAAGAAATCAGTTTTGAGGTTAAACATTTTTGTCAGTTTTCGTGATACCTCAAAACAAATTGTAGTCTGGAATAAGAGAATTTTTCTATCTGTCCAAATTTTTTTTATGTCCATTAAGCGACCACCTATCAAACTTTTGTATCTGGAAAATGACTCATTCCACTTTATCCTACCTGCCAAGAAGAGGTATTTACATTACGAAAACATAAAGAATTATTTATCAGTGTCATCAGATGCTGTTTATACATTGCACATTATGTTTCAAACTGTGTGGAAAGATAAATCTGCTAACACGTGTTTGTCATCACCGAACATAATGTACGGCTTAATGCAATGGTGATGCCCGTCTGTTTGTCTGTTTGTTAGTTTGTCTGATGCTTTTCTTTCTGTCACCTGAAAGCAGACGCAGCTGCCGCAGCCACTACCAACAGTGTCACAGATGTTTCCTCCCCGACCACGAAAAACTTCACCCCACGAAATTTATGCTAGTGCTGGCGGCTTAACTCATAGCGCCCATAAACATGCCATACTTGCCTTCAAAAACAACATTAAAACTGCTGCTAAGTCACCTGAAAATCTCCACATATCAGTAAAAGATCAACTTTGATGTTGTCTTGATGTTCAATGTACTCGAGTGTTTCATATATTTTGTCCAGTTCACCATGACAACATCCTTCCACAGCTATCTTCATCGTTATGCTGCCAGACACTGTTCACAGCATTACACAATGCAAATAATCGAACATTCCACCAATAAACCAAAATCAGCAACATAATACAAGTAGTATGTGCTGAATTGCAACAGCGAATTTCACAATTCGTACGATACGATACGATACGGTAGTGTGGATTTAAAGTGCAGTAAAAGCTGATGGGTAGACAGCTTAGTCTACCACATGGAACAAGCAAAAAATTTAAATGAGAACTAAAAAAACTGATGGGTGTGGTACGTCCAGTCCAGTAAAAGAAACAGTGCCCACTTTTGTGCTGTCATATACTAGTATGGTTAGATCTCATTTGGATTACTGCTGTTCAGTTCTGTTGCCATACAGAAAACGAGATACTGAGGCCATCGAAAAAGTGCAGAAAAGAGCAACTAAGATATTGCCAGCACTGAAGCATCTGTCATAAAGTGAGCGCCTGAGAATGTGTCATATGACAACATTGCATTATAGAAAGATAAGCGGCGACATGATCAAGGCATATAAAATAGTACAGGTAAATATGATGAAACTGTTGCACCAACACTCACTAAATTTAGTACATATGTAACTAGAAGAAATGATATGACTCCAGAAAAGCCGTTCTAGACATGATTTGTGTAAATATTGCTTTACTAATAGCGTGATGAATGTCTGGAATAGTCTACCAAAGTGGGTTACATCAGCAGATACTACTAATACATTAAAAAATATATTGGACAGGTTGTGGCAAAGTCAAGAAATAATATATATATGACTTTAGAGCACAGCTGACTGGAACCGGAAACCGAAGAAAAATTTCTAAATTTAGAAAGTAGCATTATGTTACATGTGTACCAAGACGCGGGCATAGAGGCCAAGGCTTGCACCCGTCACATCAACTACGTCTTACCTCTGCTGTTGGCTTTTAGAACTAAACATTAAGCAAATATAAATCTGCATCATTCACCACAAAGTATGTTGTTAACACTAAATGGAGTAAATGCCACATTATACACAACAGCATTTGCCACGAGATGGAAAAAAGTAGATTCTTATAAGGATTTAGGTGTCACTTTCGACAAAAATATTACCTTCTCAGAACACATTCAAGAAAAAATAAATAAAGCCTACAGCATGCTGGGGATCATTAAAAAAAAACTTTATTCATACGGATAAACACATTTTTTATTTATCTTTATAAATGCATGGTAAGGCCACACGTAGAATATCACATCACATCACATGGAGAAAACGGAAGCAGGCCTCAAACGCCTCTGTATCCGAGAAATAATGACAGAGTACACTTTATATTACACAAAATATTATACTATAATACTACGGTTTCCGATGCCATGGAGATCTGCTTTGTAATTATACATCACGTC
>Ga0209339_1000775_pt1 | contig 12366 bp, 7 predicted proteins | sample OlaalgELextract3_FD_187376 | JGI IMG/M metagenome (GOLD analysis project Ga0209339, IMG submission 187376) | Olavius algarvensis symbiont microbial communities from Tuscany, Italy - Type A ELBA extract 3 (SPAdes) (version 2) | ecosystem: Host-associated > Annelida > Digestive system >... | reverse complement strand
TGGATACTGTCTCTATTGCTTGATTGTCAATATGGACTGTTCTTGGAGCAACTCCAGTTCCAATATTTTGGATCTTCGTTTTATGCCAGTTTGTGTGGAGACCCATAACGGCTGCATATGCCTCAAAATTTCGAAAAACGTAGTCCCATTTCGTTGGATCATCAGTAAAAAGGACTGCGTCATCAGCGTAGTTGATATCGGTGTGATGAAAGTTGCCAACATCGACTCCAAAACAGCCAGAACAGTGTCGCATGAGCCAATCAATCAATTACTTATCAATAGACCTTATTATCATAAACACTGTCTACAGTTGTGTTGCTTTAGGCTGCAATGTTGTTCCGTTACGTAACGTAGTCTATTATTGGTTCAGCTTGGACTGTATTTGAAGCACATCTATTTAATGACAGATAAATCTTACTCATTGTTAATCTTAGTCATTGTTAACTGGCAGTGTCATTGTATTGCTGTCGAAAAGTGGCATGCGCACGAAATGGATAAATGACACAGTATAAATATTCATGAACTTGCTGGGTAAAGTGTGACATAAATAGCTGGCTGGCTGGCTGATGTTCATCTTTGACAGCCTCCAGACTCCGCCTACTCAGGCCATGACACTCAGCAAAGATGCGGCTTGGGTCCAAAATTTTTGCCGCGCGATGCTATGCAAGCGCGGACTATGCCGTCATGCGGTGTCTGTCTGTCTCTCTGTCTGTCTGTCATGTTCGTACATTCTGTCAAAACAAGTAATCATATCTATATTTATTTTACCGTCGGGTATCCAAACCACTCTAGTTATTCCGTACCAAACATCATGACAATATTCCGACGGGAACCCCCTAACAGGTGGGGTAGGCAGAAATCGATTACGGTGCACGTCTGACCGCCATGCATCAGTCAATTCGCCGAAGAAAAGCGAAAGAGAAAGATAAAGGTTCCTCCCCGAGTCGAAGCTCATAGGGCGGCGCTCATCTCCGTTTCTGTAGCCCTCAGTCAGACACTAGATAAATCTGCAAGACCACGGACACGGGACTAGTGCGTCGCGTGGTGTGCCTGTTTACCTCTCGGCTTTCGCTGGTACAAATTATACTGCTTGGTGACAGAGGCAGTGGGGTGTGAACAACTCTCCTAAGGTTGTTGCACAGCAGCGTCGCGGCCTGTGCTCGAACCCGCGACCTCTGGATCGCAAGTCCGACGCCCTACCACTAAGCCACCGCAGTAGAATTTATTTGTGCGCAGCAGTAAACCTGAAGCGAAAGTATAACTAATAACAAAAGATTGCGCTCGACGTATTGTATTATTGAAGCTAACTACTGACAGACACGAAGCATCGCGCGGCCTCTCTGCAACAGCAGGGCTAGTTGTATGCTTTGCGACTGAGCAGCCCTGTGATATGTTAGGTCTATCAATGCAGTATATTGACCTTTGTGAATTGCGGTGCTGCATGCTGTGTTTATGCTTTGAGACGTAGATGCTTAGCGTAATAACAAGCGAATGAGATGTTTTCTGCAATTTGCAGTGAATAACAGTGTTAGTTTGCTTTATCTAATTTAGTTGGAGGAAACTAGGGACGAACTTAACGAAAAAGAAGAAGAGTCGGAAAGTCGTCTTGAGGAGCTGACGAAAGCGAAGGAAGATTTAAAGACGACGAAAGAAGACTTCAAAGCTAAGAGGAAGGAATTCAAGGCAATCAGAGATGAACTTAAAACCACGTCAGAAGAGTTGGAATCCAGCAAGGACGACTACAAATCTTTGAAAGATGATATGAAGGCAAACAAGAAGGAAATGAAGGCTCTGAAGGAAGAGCTAAAGACTGGAAAAGAAGACTTGCAGGTTGCAAAGGATGAAGTTTCGGTTCTTACAGTAAAAGTGAGTGGAAAAGATGATGAGCTGCGGACGACTAGAGAGAAGCTGAAAAAGATAAACGCTGATTTGCAGACAAAGGAAAATGAATGTAAGAAACTTAACGATGATTATAAGAAAGCTACTGATGGTTCTACGTCGTTAAGTACAGAGGCGACCAACCTCAAGGAACTTCTTCAGACAACGAAAGAAGATCTGCGCAAAGCCAAGGAGGAGGCACGAAAATCTAAAGACGATCTTCAGATGAGGGCCGATGAGTTGCGAAAAGCCAAAGCCGACGCACAGTCAGCCAGAAGCGAAATAAAGTCTACGAAGGACGAGGTGAAGAAGACGAAGGACGAGTTACAAAAGAGCAAGGACGAACTGCGTAAAGTCAAGGATGATCTTCAGTCAACGAAAGATGAACTCAAGAAAACCAAAGACGAAGCCAAGAAGCTCAAAGACGAAGGAACGTCGAGCAAAGACGAGCTGAAGAAACTCAAAGACGAACTGAACAGTTTCAAGGATGAACAAAAAAAGCTTAAAGATGAAGCAAAGAAACACAAAGACGAGTTGCAGTCAAGCAGAGAAGAGGCTAAGAGAACCAAGTCTGAACTACAGTCGTCCAAAGACGACTTGAAAAAGTCGAGAGACGAAACCAAGAAAGCAAAAGATGAACTACAAACGCAGAAAACTGATCTTAAAAAGACGAAAGATGAACTGCAGTCTGTAAAAGATGATCTGAAGAAAGCCAGAGATGAAGCCAAAAAGTTCAAAGAGGAGAGTCAAGGGAACAAGGATGAATTGCAGAAAACCAAGGAAGAACTGCAGACCGTGCGTGGGGAACTGAAAAAGACGCACGATGAGTTCAGAACCTGCAAGGACGATTTGCAGAGGACAAAAGACGACTTACAATCAATTCGTTCAGAATGTAAGAAAACCAAAGATGAGGCTAAAAAACTCAAGGATGACTTACTGTCAAGCCAAGATGCAACAAAGAAAGCCAATCATGAAACACAGAACACAAAAGACGAACTGCACAAAACAACAGATGAATTGAAAAAATTGCACGAAGATTTAAAAACGAAAACAGAAGAACTCGCAAATAAATCCGAAGAGTTGGAATCTGTGGCTGAAAATTTGAAGAAGGAAAAGAGCGACAACGCAAAAATGAAAGAAGATTTGGAGTCAAAGGACGAAGAAATTGAAGATTTGGAAGAGAGTGTTGATGATCTGAAAGAAGAACTCCAGGAGGCACAGGATGATCTGAAGAAGACAAAGGATGAGGTTCAAGCTCTGAAAGAAGAACAGACAAAGTCAGCGAAGGCAGCCAAAGATGACCTAAGAAAAGCACGCGAAGACTACGACAGGTCTGACAGTGAACTGAAGAAGTGCGAAAACGAGTTGGAACGTACAAAGGACGAAGTGACGAAACACAAGGACGATCTCAAGTCGGCAAACGACGAGCTGAAAAAATCGAAAGACGAAGTCAACAAACTGAAACGTGATCTGAGTAGTAGCCGCGGTGATCTCGAGAAATCGAAGAAAGATCTGCGTTTGACTCAAAGCGAGCTGGATAAAACCAAGCGCGATCTTCAGTCTGGCAAGGATGAGTTGAAATCTTGCAAGGAAGAACTCCAGTCGACGAAGACGCAGCTGACAAAGGCACTGGAAGATTCTCAGGCAGCCAATACGGCGGACACAAAGACGAAGGATGAACTGGAAAAACTTCGTAAAGACAGCAAGACCACGGAGAATGAATTGGAGCAGTGCAAGAAAACTCTACAGACGACGCTCGGCGAACTCAGCAAGACGAAGAACGAGTGCTTGTCGCAGAAGGACGTTAAGAACAAGTTCGACAATCTTCAGAAGAAGTACGACAATCTGAACGCCGAGTACAACGCGACGACGAAAGAACTGAACGAAATGAAGACGAAGATGGCTGATGTGCAGAAGCTGAACGCCAGTTTGAAGAAGGAGACGGAAGCTTCAAAATCTGAGGTAAGACATTATATGCTTTTATGCCTTTGACATTCATGTATTAAACAAGTGCTGCCAGACACAGCGAATCTCGCCCCGCGGTCCACTGCAGGGCCTGCCACTTGGCAAATTAATGGCATGATCCCAATACTAGGGGTGTGCAGAAAACCGAAAAGTTGTTCATATATGGATGTCCAAAAGTTTGACATCCGTTCAGCCTGCCTGCAGAAACTGCGTACAATTCGCAATTCAAATTAAAAGTGACAAAACTAAATTTACTTGCGTTCAGTGTGTAGTTACAGAACGTTTCAAAACATTGCATCAGTTCTCACCACGATGTAGTAAGTAAATAAATCGGTCAATTTTCATTTGTCTAAATTCAGAGAAACAGCAGAGAGAAAGAGAATATACAATAACACAGAGACAGCAAGGAATAGATAATGAACGGTACAACCATAAAATCACAATGCAGACACACATCAGCAGTCAACACAACTGTAGGCCTACGTCAGACGACGCACAGTGACAGTGCGATTGTATACACGCAACATGGCAGTAACGCTGTAATATTTGCTCTAAATTAACTACTGAACTATCACATAAAATAGTAAATAACTACAGTATCCGAACCGAATACGCGATTTTCTCCAAACCGAACATAACCGAACAGAAATAAATATATCTGTTCCGCACATCTCTACCCAATACCAGTTTATTGGGTCAGTTCACTACTTTTTGGACCAGTCTTTCGCTGAGACTTTCGCTGAGTCCTAAATTCGGACTGAGACCAAACATCAGCCAAAAAGTGAAGTCGTTTTGCTGAACGATTCGCTGAGACCAAACTTCGGACTGAGCGATCGCTGAAACCAAAGCTAATTAACTCGCCGGTCGATTTTGCATGCACAAGATAGGTTAATCAGTTAGAGATTAAGTTCTGATGAGCGAAAATCACGTTGTCACTAATTCAAAAATAAACAAAGAAATATACGGCGAAATCAGCGATGAGTCGCCGATGACGTCAGCGATGACGCGCTGCGGTGATTGGTTAATCTCAACTCCGGACTGAGACCAAAGTTGAGCTGTTTGGTCTCAGTCTTTGGTCTCAGCGAAAGACTAATCCAAAAAGTGAAATCGACCCAATGTCGTCGATGTATCCTGAACGTTGCATAGCAATAACTGTAGGCGTTTTCACGAACTGTTACCGTGGTAACAACCACTGCAACTAGAAACAAACGTGACGAGCTAAAAATACCTGAATACCCCCACCACCGTTAGATTGTATTCATAACCACATTTTACATGTAATTGCATGCTAAGATAACACTTTTATACTAGAGATCTTATGTCTGGCGTTCAGCTAAGGAAGTAATTTGCTAATGTATGTGATGTATCTCACAGTTCTGTTACACGTAACTTTTACGCTGGCCTTTTCCCGAGTAATTTCGCGATTACAGTCGTAATAATGATCTGACATCGTTATAATTGAGTCTGCTCAAACGGGCAGTCAAATTTGCAGGAAAAACAGCCGTCGACGCAAGGCACTTCGTCGCCAGTGAAAGACCGCGAGCCACCCACGTGGAGGTTTGAAAAGATAGAGCTGGAAAAGCAGATAAAAGACTGGAAGAAGAAATACAACGACCTACAGGAAGAGACGAAGAAAGCACCTGTCTCGGCTAATATCGGCAAAGCTGCTGAAACTGAGGGTTTCAAAGCGGCGCCGAATGCAGTGAGTTGACTACTTTGCGCATGCAGCTTGCTTTGTGCTTGCCAGACTGATTTTCTCGTTAATGTCATACATTGTGGCCGTTTACGTTTCGTGTAGACAAGTGAACACCGCTAATCTAAGTCCGGATGACCACGACTAGTAGCAGTAATCCAAAGGATGGTGCAGTGCAGCGGAACTGCTTGGCAAATAATATACACGGCGTATAAACTCAAGTGGCGGTGACAGCGTGTAGGCCTACTGCTCACGCCGTGCACGGTTGTAAAGCTTTAGTGATAGTGATGCATCGTTACAGCACTACACTACACGTAATGCATGCGCAACAAGCACTTTGTCTCCATTTCGCTGTCATGTAAAGCGATTATCCGCATTAATTTGCACCAGATTACGATATTGCTGTCTTGTCTGTGGATTTGACTGCCCGGATGTTCTAAAACTGTCCTGAGGCTGAGTGAAGACAAATCGATGATGTCAGATTGTAATACAGAATACAGAGGTGAAAGTCAAAGTAGCCTGTCTCGCACTGCCGTCTATATTAAGCTCAGCTACATTCAGTTTACTGTGATGGTGCGACATTCATTCCATCCATTTCTATACCAGTACCAACTACCAAGCTCCGGCGAATGCAAGTGGACTGCTAAGCTGAGTCCCTCAAGGAAGCTTGCACTTCGTTTTGCGAGAAGCATGCTTGCTTGCTGTACTTCATTAATGTCAGCACTATTGCTATTGCATGGAATGTGATTACTTGTCGTTATGTTACTTTCTTTTCGCCAGCTATGTGCTTGCTATCAACGTTTTCACACCTCTTACACGAAAAATTATGAAATATACATATGTGAAACTTAATGATTTTACAAAATAAAGTTTAAATTTTAGCCAAGCGTTTACGAAGTGTGCAGTCGTCGGCTTGTGTCACGGGAGTGTAGAAATTTGTCTGTTTGTATCAAAGACCTAGGGTTACAAACCAAAGACCTTATATATAAGGTCTTTGGTTTGTATATACCGCCTGTGAGCTATGCGCACATGGCGGATTTTTTCCAGAATCTTTCGCACATCCTGGTAGGCCAGAGACCTGACTACGTTGGCGGAAAAGATCAGGAAAATAGTTGCATGGAATACCCAAATTGCAAGGGCTTAAAAAGCGATACTGCGGTGGGTAAAAACCTCGTTAAAACGGCGCTTTTCGATCAGTAACTTGTTGTATTTCGGAAATGATAGAAATCTGCGTATAATTACAGTGGAAGACCAATAGAACGTTGCATACGCGCTGTCGGTTGCTACCAGCTTCGATGACGTTGAATGACCTTGAACGGCCGTAATACCCCATTACCGCGCTATTTTCATATCGCTGAAGCAAAGAAAAGTGTGTGTGTGGGGGGGGGGTCATGACCCCCCAGCTCCTATGGGAGCGCCGCCCCTGCGCTGAAGCCTGCTGTTTAAAGATGAATGAAGATAAGACCAAGACATACATGTATACTCTCAGCAACAAAAAGATCGTTCCATGTTTGTAGATTTCAGTGATGCAAGCGGTTTTTCCCAGCGGATTGTTATATAAAAGCGGCTGTAAAGTTGCAACGATGTTACACCGATATATGGTTATATCTCGGAAATGTTCGACCTGGTAGGCCAGGCAGCTGGGTCTCTTGTTGAAAAGATCGCGAAAATATTTGCAAGAGTTACGGAAATTTATTTTATTTCGTTAAAGTTAACTTGTTTGCGCTCGACCATACGTGCACGTTACTGCTGGTGTTGCCAGCGGTGATTTTCAAAAATGCCCCGATAGCGTACTAAAAAATCCCAAGATTGAGAAAAATATTCCAAGGTCGACAAAACATGTATTCAAAATTCTAGTAAATATAATTAAACCGTAAACATTTATCATAACGCTGTTTATCGGAAAATGGATGCCTTGCGTGCCGTAATGGCTGATGTTCTACGTACTGGTTGGCGGCAATAGATCGAAGTGGATAGTTCGACAGTTAGCCACTAAGTCGGCTGCTCTTAGCTACAGATAAGCTGCTTCTTATAGCTTGCTATGTGCGTGCGAGCTTTTATTTAGTTAATTCGTTGATAAATTATTGTTAAATCCAACTGTTTTGTAATCTAACTTGACCACTGTTATCTATTGGATGCATTTTATCATTTCTAAACGTTATATATTTATTTATGTGATTTATCCTTTTTATCCGCTGATGATTGTTTGTTTTACGTCGAAATTTACCTAACACGTATTGCAGAATGTTGTTAATCGTTGAACCGTTTACTCCATCAGTTGACGACACCTTTCCCGTCGACGTCGTATTGCGTCACCCACGTGTTGTAACAGTCACCCTGGCTGCCTGCCTTTGTAACAACGAAATCCCGAGTCCTGTAGTTTTGGTCTAATTCCATAGCATGCGGTACGACGGGCACTGGAAGTGCTAGGTATGTTCTTTGGATAATGCGATTGAGTTAATTAACGTGTTACCGGTGCAGTTGGTCTGCTGTGTTAACACGACTGGCCGTTATTCGTGCCTGTGTCGAAGCAGCTGCGTCAGTCAGACGCCGACAAGGAAGCGAAAGTGAAGGCGCTTGGCGAAGCAGTGGACAAGGAAAGGAAGATGCTGGCGGACACGCGGCAGAGGTTGTCCGAGCGCGAGATGGTGGTCGCAGCGCAGACAAAGAGCATCCAGGAACTGGCCGACAAACTGCGAGCCAAGGAGACGGAGCTGCGGTCGGCCGTCGACCAGCAGAAGTCGCTCGGCGCCGCCAGCGCGCGACAGGCCGCCGAACTGCAGCGGGTCGAGTCGGAGCTGGAACGAGCAACGACGCAGAACAACATCCTCGGCGAGACGGTGCGTCGACTGGAGACGGCCGCCGAGACCTGGAAGGCTGAGCGGACGGAACTGGAAAGAAAGATGGCGGAGACGGCGGCGATCAAGAAAACATCGGCAGATGACTCGGAGAAGCTCGACGAGATCCAGCAGCTGCGCGACCAGCTGACGGCACATGACGGCTGCAGTCGGGAACGCGCCCGTCTCGAACGCGAGATGAAGATGCTCAATGAAACACTCTACTCATCAGTCGCAGCCAAGAACAAGTCGGTCCTCGACTGCAAACTGCTGCAGGATCAGCTGAACGCCGAGCGAGAGCGCTTCACCGCCCACGAACGCCAGTCGACGGCCGACCGTGAACGACTCGAGGCCGACATCCGGAAGTTGACGGGGTGTTCGGGGTCACGTCGAGCATCGGCCGACCACCAGGCAATCACCGTCGCCGACGACCCGAGCCGGTCGCAGTCCGATCTGGATGACATCAAGCGTCAGACGACAGCGGCGAGGGAGGAACTAGCCAAGCTGACGGCTGAGAGGGAACAACTAAGATGCGAGTGCGCGGCGACCAGTGATCGCTTACAGGCCAAACTCAGCCGCTTAAAATCGCTGCAGGTACTTCGTTGTCACCTCACCTCAGAGTGTTGGTTTGCTCGACGAACGCTTTCTGCCGTCGCATCCACTCTTCTCATTTACACATTTAACATCGTAAAATAAACACGAAATTATTCATGTAGTTTTGAGCTCAAGATTCTTATGGTAGTTACCGAAGTGGTATTTGAATGTCAACAAATCAAAGGTGCTCAACAGTTTGACACAAAACCGTAAATACGAGTCGATTTTTCCTCCTAGATTCCTCCTGCGCATATCTCTATACTTTGTGAACCATGCCAACAGTGCATTGTAAATCCGAATGCAGTGTTCGCGTCGCTTGCCTCGCGTTGTAACCAGCATGTCGGTCGTCGAGCGAAACTACCTGTGCTTCATCCTCACCAGTGTTATTTACTTACTTATTGTTTACTTACTTACCGCCGCTGCTGCTTGCATGGCTGTCCGTCGAGCTTTCTGTTGTCAGACGTTTCGTTCACGCTTCACCGGTAGCGGACCTCGCTTATGCCCGTCGGCTCGACGAAATGGCTTTGATTGCTGTAGAGTACACAGGTCGGTTGATTGACGGCGCCGAGTGTTCCTTTCCATGTCACTGCCACACACGTAGCTCAAGCATAGTACCTATCACTACCGTCTTTGATCCATAGAACAAAAATTCGCCGTTTGTGCTTTTAAATTCGTTAAAAAACTTCGCGAGTCGTTTGGTTTCTTCGTTCGTTGAAATTCGATGTCTGCACAACACTATACGTATAAATGTTTCCACGAGCACCAATCACGTACCGTACGCACATCTATTCTAGCAGTCTAGACTAATATTGATCACAATAGTAAACTACTTCTGTTGCATTACGTTTGATCTTTTTTGATTCTTAAAAGTAAAATCTGAGCTTATTAGCAATGACGCTAATAACTAAATTTATTTTTTTTATTTCGTGGACATTTCTTATTGTTCGTAAGATAATATTTTAATATTATCTTATTTGTTCGTAAGATAATAAGATAATAACAATATTTCTTATTGTTCGTAAGAATTCTTAAATTTTATAAATTTTAAAATTTCGTAAAATCCGAATTCTCGTTGTGTGGTTTGATGTGTGCCGGTAGTGTGATGTTAGATGCGTGACGGTCGTTGATGTTGTCCGTGGTTGGCCAGGATGACGGCGGTCAGCAGCGGCCACAGACGGTCAACATTCCAGTTGAGACGGAAAAGTTGTCGGCAGACTCGGCTATGATCACTGAGCTGCGCAACTCACTGCAGTCGATGGACGAGATGAAGAGACGCTTCGTCGAAGAGAGAGACCAATGGAGCGCTGAACGCGATCAGCTCAAGACGACCCGCACCGAGGTACCTCAGATATAGGCTGTGTTCATCTTTGTTCACCATATAACTGGTAGAAACACAGAAAAAAAGAAGATAAACAACAAAGTATCACACAGTTAACTCAACTAAGCAATGAATTAGCGTGCCACATACTTCGACCATGATAGGACTGTTTACAAATTGTTAATCGTCCGACGCAGCTGATTCTGGTGACTCATAAATTTGCAACACGCTTGCTTAGAACAGCACTAGGCGACTGGAAACTGAAGTACGACTGACAGGATTTAATAATGTCCATATTGTTTGTCTGAAACAGTTTCATAAAAATCTATTAACGACGAAATTAAGGGACACGTTCTGACGTTGTACTTACCACAGAAATCAACTGTCTTCAGGTCTTTTGTAGCTTCTGTCGGAATAAACGGGTTTAGTGTTATATTTAGTGTAAATTTCTGTCATTACGACCGATATGACGACTATACCCACTTGAAATCTGCAGTCCATAGTTCTTCTCCACATATTCTTTGGTTTTCCTCTTTTTATGATCTTTTGGTGTGCACCGCTATCATTTCTGCTCAACATGTGCATGCCCAAGCAATTCCGTTGTATTGCGCTAACGCCAGTTCTTATACAGCTTTTTTTTCTTATTTTCTATTACTGGTTTTTCGGTGGCTGTAGTACGTATTCAGAATCCTTTGCAAGTATTCGGCGATGAAAACATGTATCCTGTCTATCATTCTTTGTGTAGCTCTCTGCATTTGGATGCATACTGTAATAGTGTCTTTACAGTTGGTTTAGATGACTTTTTGTGTGGCTGTGCTATGACACTGTTGGTTGGGTGATGTGACCCGTAAAATCGTCTCCGAAATGACCTATAATGTGTCGAGTGAGACGTTAAACTCTACTATACCATGTGTGGCTGTTCTTCGATTTCCATGCACTGATCAGGTTCTCCTACTCCACTCCAGTCTCTGTCGTGTAGTAAGCACGTGAACTTCATCAGTGAGACCAAGTACAGTGTAACAGTCGTCTTCATTTCTGCCGCGCCAAGCTATGCATAAGCGCAGCTTATGCCGCTGTGCGGTGTCTGTCTGTCTGTCTGTCTGTCTGTCTGGCTGGGTGTCTGACGTTCGTGTACTATGTCGAAACGGCTAAAGATACGGCCATAGTTGCTATAATGCAAATAGAAAACCTTACCAAGCTTTCGAATGGTACCATTTTCAATGAACTTTAGTGACCTCAGCCAGATTTCAAGGTCAAGCCGTTATTCGACGCTGAATATGTGAGTAACGGTACAAGGTCGACACATAACATAACTAGGCCTACAATCGACGACTAGTTAAGACCTTACACACGTCACACGCCATACTCATCGTCGTAATTTCGAATGATCTTGAACGACCTCGAGTGACAGCTAAATTTTTAACTACATCAGCATCGCGCGGCCTCTCTGCTCCTGATCATGCCCCGTCTTTCTGTTATAATTGTTTCCTCTCGTCGCGTCATTTCGTTGCAGCGTGACGAGTTGAAGTCAAAGATTTCTGGTCTCGACAACCAGTTAGAAAAGATTTCTGGAAAACTGAAGGCGGAGGAAGCTAAGTGTCGGGAACTTGAAAACAGACTAAAGATCAAGGAGAGTGAGTGGAAAATGGACAAAGCGGTGTTGGAGGAGAAAGCAAAAGCGGTAAGTTTTATATACTACGTCCAAGTTTAAGTTTGATAAGAACTGTGGTAAACTCGACGACAAAACAGACTTCTACAACAATTATAACTATTATTTTTCTGTTATTATAGCGCAGTTAATTTTATTATTGGTTTCATTGTCGCCGATGTTATCTGTTGTCTTTATTCATTCTTTATTATCGTTGTTCCACGCCTTGTTATCTTCATGTTTCTTATTATTTTTTTACCCGCCATTCGCTCGTTAGAGCGAAGGGCGAGGTATTTGGTTTACTGTATGTTTGTTTGTTTGTTTGTTCGTCAACGATTTCTCGACAACCCGCGGGCCGATTCACGCCAACGTTCGCGTGCAGGCGTACTCTGGGTCCGGATGTGTCTTCTCCCCTTTTGGGGGTTGGCGGCCT
>Ga0209339_1000774_pt1 | contig 12369 bp, 4 predicted proteins | sample OlaalgELextract3_FD_187376 | JGI IMG/M metagenome (GOLD analysis project Ga0209339, IMG submission 187376) | Olavius algarvensis symbiont microbial communities from Tuscany, Italy - Type A ELBA extract 3 (SPAdes) (version 2) | ecosystem: Host-associated > Annelida > Digestive system >... | reverse complement strand
TCCCTGGCGTTGATGCAATCCTGTAGCCAATGATAGCCCATAGGACAAACCTGGAGATGCACACGGCACTAATTCGCGCCGAGTATTTAAGCTGTTTCGGCCGATAGGCGTGCCTCTTCGCTCTTCTCTCTTCGTTCTTCGCTGTTCTTTTTTTACGTGGTCGAGAGTTGTGAAAGCAGACGGACGAGAAGAAACGATTTCTTTCTGTGTTGGCACATGGTTTGTTGATGCATTTGGTCAATCGGAAATGTATTTGTTTGTAAAAGGCTTTGTTTGTAGTAAGAATCTGAATGGTTATTTTGCTGAGATATAACTGATCCACAGTTTGACTGATGTTGGCTATAAACACTTGGAATTGGTTGAATTAATGTACTATTAAAATCTTGAAAATCTCAGTAATTTGACTTCTGTTGTCAATAGCAGTTATCACCTCACACTGCACCACAGATAATTACTAGAATTTAGGGTAATATGATAATTCACCAAAAACGGGGAATTTATTCTACTGAGAGTCTGCTCCACTGAGAGTCTGCACTACGGGAGTCCGCTCTATTGAGAGTCTGCTCTACCGAGAGTCTGCTCTACTGCGAGTCTGCTCTATTGACAGTCCGCTCTACTGAGAGTCTGCTCTACTGTGAGTCTGCTCTACTACGAGTCTGCTCTATTGAGAGTCCGCTGTATCGAGAGTCCGCTCTACTGCGAGTCTGCTCTATTGACAGTCCGCTCTACCGAGAGTCTGCTCTACTACGAGTCTGCTCTATTGAGAGTCAGCTCTACTGTGAGTCTGCTCTACTACGAGTCTGCTGTATTGAGAGTCCGCTCTATCGTGAGTCCGCTCTACCGAGAGTATGCTCTATTGAGAGTCTGCTGTACCGAGAGTCCGCTCTATCGAGAGTCCGCTCTACTGACAGTCTGCTCTATCGAGAGTCTGCTCCACTGAGAGTCTGCTCTACGGGAGTCCGCTCTATCGATAGTCCGCTCTATTGAGAGTCCGCTCTACCGAGAGTCTGCTCTACTACGAGTCTGCTCTATTGAGAGTCTGCTGTACTGAGAGTCCGCTCTATCGAGAGTCCGCTCTACTAAGAGTCTGCACTATCGTGAGTCCGCTCTACGGGAGTCCGCTCTATCGATAGTCCGCTCTATTGAGAGTCCGCTCTACTCGGTAGTCTGATAATGGGAACAAGGAAGCTAAGGAAGAGCAAGGCTACACGCCGCCAGACTACAACTACCGTTGCTGAAGTTCATCGTGAGGATGACCTCTGCAGCGTGGAACCTAGTGATTCCATGGAAATCACCCATCTTGAAGCGAATTTAGAGACAACAGGTGAGGTTCAACAGGCCACTACTAACGCACCGCAGCGGTCACCAGCAACCGTTGCCAGCTCTCCGGAGCTGGGACCTGCAGCCCCGAGAAGTCCTGCTAAGTGTCCTCTAGAAGCGTCCTTAGAAGTGGTGGAAGATGTCGACGCCTACCGCGCTCAGCATCTTAGCCGCGACTGGGACCAAGCTGACGACATGATGGCAGTCGACACAGGACGCGACGAGGCGCGCGTTGCTGGCGCGCATCCACCCCGTCTACATCCCCAACGCCGAATCGCGTCCGTCACAAATGGCGCCCAACGTGGGGCATTGCAGGCGTCAGAAGTCTCAACTAATGTCCAGAATGTTCAGCGTCAGTCCTCGTCCGCTTCGGCGAAGGAAATGGAGCAGCAGATTGCGTGCGCTGCGGGCTTGGAGGACGCAGAGCTCCTGGATTCGGATGATGAGATTAGTTTCTATCCCCGACGGCAACAGCTGCACTCTTCTCGTGTGGACAATCTACCATTGCCTACTTGGCAGGAAATCACTGACAAAATCGATTCAGCCAGTATGCGGATGTATGAGGCCATTGACAAGGCCATAGAAGTTCAATCTGCCCGGACAAATGAAGCTATGGAGAGAGCCTTGGCGGATAACTCTACGCGAACAGATGAGGCAATAGCTATTGCTGTCACCAGGCAGTCAGCACTGACGAACCAAACTTTAATTGCACAGGTGTCTCAGATGCGACAGGCTGTGTCAGAGCAACTGAGAGAAGTTGTCTCTGTCCAAAATGCTGAAATTCAGAAGATTTTAGCAACGCAAAATTCAGAACAGACTAACTTGATCGCCAACCTACTTCAGTCACTTGGGCAACGTCCCGCTGAGTTGCAGGATCCGATGGTTGTCAAGTCGCCCCCAGCCACCCGGGAAGATCGCGCGGCTGCACCAATCGTCTTGACGACAGCTAAATCGTGTCTGCGAAATGCACCATCTCCACTTATACCATCTGGAGGGACAACAGCTCCGACTGATGGAGGCCTGAGTGTCAACTTCGAAACGGTCAACGCTACACTGACGTCTGCTTCGGATGAAACCGATAATTCTGATTCCAATCAACAGTCACAAAGGAAAAGGAAGTCGGCCAAGACCCGAAATAAAGTTTCAACGAAGACGAGTGAAGTACATCACAGTTCAGACGATGACAATTCTGGCCAGTCCTCGGGAGACCACAGACGTCGATGTACCAAGCGCGGGATAGGACGTCATATCGTGTCTGATGATTCCGATAGCGAAACGCCACAGACTAGCCGCTCTTCAAGACGACCAACAAAGAATCTGCAAAAGGGAGAAAGTAGAAAGCATCGTCACGGTGCATTGAAATTTTCTGAAGCAAGTAATACGTCACCACGTAGACAGTGTGAAGATTCACCCCGGCCACCTAGAGCCCGTATCTCTTACAAAGACGATTCGAAGCTTCGTCGTCGTCGTGAAGAATCTGTCGATTTCGATTCCGAATCTAGAAGGAGTCATCAATTATCCCATGAGCGGAATAAACGCAAGATGATTCAACTTTCTCAGTATGATGGTAGTACGCCGATTGAGGCCTTCTTGGCAAAATTTGAGACGGCAGCCGAGTATAATGGATGGAACAAAGCGGATAAAACCGCTCATCTCCGCAATCTCCTTACCGGCAAAGCAGAACTGCTTTTGTGGACCTTGGACAGACCGGTTTACGAGGATATAATAACTCGGTTGAAGCGCCGATTTGGCAGTGAGGAGCAGCAGCAATTGTTTCTCTGTGAGTTAAAGGCTCGAAGGCGTCACGAATCGGAGTCAATTCAAGAACTTTCACAAGATGTGGAACGGCTGACTTACCTCGCCTATCCCTCGACAGATCCAACGACTAGAAATGTCTTGGCAAGAGAAGCATTCATTGAAGCATTGAATTGTCGTGCGTTAGAAATGAAGGTCAGGGAGAAGGATCCCAGAACCTTGGAAGAGGCACTAAGAGTTGCAATGCGCCTCGAGACGCTTTACCAAACTTCTATGAAAAGGAAAGAAGACCCGAAACCAAGGCAAGCAAGACAAGTCACCTCTGTCAAAGAAGTCCAAGTTGAAGGACAACCCCCGAAAGGCAGGAGGGACGATGGCAGAAAGCAGGCTAATAGTAATGGTCATAAGAATGATTCTGAATCGCTGGAGGCTCAGATAACGAAGGTTGTCCAGAGACAATTAAAACAAGTTTCGTTACAATCTTTGCCGAGACAACGTCTATCTGCACCTGCTGAACAGATGCCGGTGATTCCTTCACCACGTCCTTCATCCGAGTTTGTTGGGACCTGTCAGTATGGAGATTTTCAGCCGATGACTCAGCAGCAGCAACAGCCTGCCCCACCAATGTCAGCTATGCAATCGCCGTCATTACGGTGTTTCTCATGTGGTGGAATCGGTCATTTCGCGCGAACTTGTCCATATCAAAGAAATCCCCCATTGGATCAGAGGTGCAGGCAGAACCAATTGCCTGAGCGACAAGGACAAGATGTGCCCAGGGCAGACAATGTGCCAGCGCAAACGAGGATGGTAGAACCGAACAATCCAAGTGCATCCAAGGTTTACCTGCGACTGCGTATCAGAGGGAAACGGCAACAATGTCTCCTCGACACCGGGAGCGACATTAGTCTGATTCCGTCTAGGATTGTTGAAAAACAGCAGCTACAGAAAACGTCACAGAGCGTTTTGGCAGCGAACGGAACTCGCATTCCAATTAAGGGCTGGGCCACTGTCCAAGGTCAGATTGGCGACATCCCTGTAGGAATCAGCGGTCTTGTCTCCGATCACATCCGCGAAGTGATGCTCGGGTTCGATTGGTTGAAAAACAACCGTGTTCACTGGAACTTTGTAGATGGAGAAGTGGTCGTGGCAGGCCAACATTTCAAGCTGGAGACGAGAAATATGGAACGATGTTGGTCCCGGCGAGTTATTCTCAGCGAGGAAGTTATCGTTCCCCCACTCTCTGAACTCGACGTCAAGACTGCTGTGGTTTTCGGTGAGGTGTCTTCGGAGGCTGAGTCGACCCCGAAAACTTGGAGTACACAACCAGCTGAAGTCAAAGCTGGGTTGCTAGTTGCTAGGACACTTCTACCCAACCGTGCCACCGACTTACCAGTCAGGCTATTGAATGTTACGAACAGTCCAGTGAGTGTGACTCGAAACACCGTCCTCAGTGATTTAGAACCCGTTGAGCCTGTAGTGATGAATTCTACTAACGAAGTGGTCAGTAATGGTGTCGATGTTACCAATTCAGTTTCACCAGAGACAGTCGATGTTATTGAAGAAATGATGTCAAGGGTTGACACCACAACGCCGGACCCGTTCAAGCAACAATTGAGACAGCTGTTGGACAAATACTCCGCTGTATTCTCCAGAGATGAATTGGATCTCGGCTGGACAAATTTGGTCGAACACAATATTGACGTCGGTGATAGTAAACCGTTTCGTCAGCCTCTTCGGCGGTATGCTCCAATCCAGCAACGGGCCATAGATAAGCACCTGGGCGACATGCTGCAACAAGGCGTCATCGAACCAGCAAGTTCTGAGTGGGCCAGTAACATAGTACTGGTGAAGAAAAAGGACGGAACGTACCGTTGTTGTGTCGATTATCGCCAACTCAACGAGTTGACCAAGAAGGATGCATATCCCGTGCCACGACAGGATGACTGTATCGAGGCTCTGAACGGAAGCTGCTGGTTTAGCTCGATTGACTTGCGCTGCGGTTATCACCAATGTTCATTGAAGGAGGAAGACTCCGATAAGACAGCCTTCATCACCAGGAGAGGAATGTACAAATTCCGAACTATGCCCTTCGGTCTGTGCAACGCCGTCGCCACATTCCAGAGACTGATGGACCTGGTGTTGTCTGGTTTGAACCTCAACATATGTCTTACGTACCTCGATGACGTGGTAGTGTTTGCCCGAACACCAGAGGAACATCTAGTTCGTCTTGAGCAGGTTTTCAAGCGATTTCAGTCTGCAAACCTCAAGCTGAAGCCTAGCAAATGTTGGCTGATGCAGACAGAGATCACCTTCTTGGGACATGTTGTTAACAAAGAAGGAGTTGCAACGGATCCAGAGAAGATAAGGCTCGTGCAAGAATGGCCGGAGCCCAAAAACGTCAAAGAGCTACGAGGTTTCCTTGGGCTTACCGGATACTACAGGAAGTTCGTGGAAAGTTATTCGCGCATCGCTGCACCACTGAATCAGCTGTTGAAGAAAAACCGATCCTTTATCTGGACAGAAGAATGTAAACAGGCTTTTGACCAGCTCAAGCAAGTGCTGTTGTCACCGCCTATCTTGGTCCTGCCAGGCGAAGAGGATACGTTCATTCTCGACACTGATGCCTGTGATGTCAGCATTGGTGCCGTGTTGTCTGTGATTAAAGATGGCAAAGAGCGGATTGTGGCATTTGCCGGACGTACCCTCAACAAGAACGAGCGGAATTACTGTGTCACACGTAAGGAGCTTTTGGCCATCGTCTATTTTGTCAAGTACTTCCGTCAGTATTTGCTAAGCAAACCATTCACCATCCGGACAGACCATGCACCATTGTCTTGGCTCAAGCGAATGCCCGATCCAGTTGGCCAGAACGCTCGGTGGTTGGAACAGCTTGGGGAGTACGACTACCAAGTGGAGCATAGAAAAGGCAAAAGCCATTTGAATGCTGACTCGGTGTCTCGTCATCCGTGCCTGAACCGACCGTCGTGTACAGCCTGTCATCCTTGCTCTGAAGAAGACATCAATGTCAGGACTGTGCAGTTACTGACTGACACCGACAATTTAACCCCGGAGCAACATCTTAATTCCGAAAAAGACGGATCCGCCGATCAGTCCAGATCGTCGTCCCCGTCTGTTTCGTCTAGAGATAAGGAAGTTACAGTCCCAGAGGATGAAGAACACCGAAATCCGCCTGCGTCTGAACAAGGAGTTTTGAAGTGGACAGGAGAGGAGATTTCCGCCGCCCAGAAGCGTGATATGGACATTGGATTCATTGTTCAACTTCTGTCGACCAATGTGACAAAACCGGAATGGAGAGTTGTGGAGCTACAATCTGCTGAAGTGAAAACTCTTTGGCATGAGTGGGAACGTCTTACCATTGTGCGTGGGATACTTTATCGGAGATGGACTTCACTCCAGGAAGCCACAGACCATCTGCAGATTGTGATGCCCAGAGAATACAGAACCGAAGTCATCCAACTAGCTCACACGGGCATGACTGGTGGACATCTGGGCCGGACAAAAACAGAAGAACAAGTAAGGCAGAGAGCTTACTGGCCCAACTGGAGAAACCAAGTTGCGTCTGAAGTGAAGAGCTGCAAGGAGTGTGTGACATACCATCGCGGCAAAGCACCTCGACAAACGTTGTTACAGCCCTTTTCAGGAGGAGAGCCGTTTGAGATCATTGCAATAGATATTACGGGAAAACATCCCAAGTCTATGAGAGGCAATGAATATATCATCACTGTTACGGACTTGTTCTCAAAATGGAGTGAGGCTTTCCCAGTCCGGACACATAAGGCTCCTGTTGTCGCCAAAGTTCTCTTGGACCAGTTCATCTGTCGCTTTGGATGTCCGAAACGTTGTCTCAGTGATCAAGGTGCCGAGTTCCAATCAGAATTATTCCATGAGCTCTGCAAACGCTTGGGCATCGAGAAGATCCGAACATCGCCATACAAGCCTACAACCAACGGCTGCGTAGAAAGGTTCCACCGGACCTTAAATTCAATGTTGGCAAAAGTTGTTCAAGCAAACCAAAAAGACTGGGATGACTGTTTACCATCCGTCATGGCAGCTTACAGAGCAGCCAAGCACTCCGCAACAGGCTTTTCTCCAAATGCATTAGTCTTTGGCAAAGAAAATCGAGCTCCAATTGATTTAGTGCTTGGAGGCATCGTCTCAGAAGAAGAGCATCATGACAGTCATGATGAGTATGTCAAGAGAATTCAAGCACGTCATCGTCAGTCGTATGCATTGGCTAGAGATCATCTACGTGCTGCAGCGGAGCGCCGGAAGGATGACTATGATGTCAAAGTCAAAGAGGTCAAGTTTAATGTTGGAGATTGGGTCTGGTACTACTACCCACGACGATACACCCAGCGATCGCCAAAATGGAGTAAGAATTACGATGGCCCATTTCTCATTGTCCGAATCATAGCACCATCAGACTACGTCATCCAGCGCACGAAGCAATCACGTCCTCAAGTGGTGCATCAAGACAAGCTTAAACAGTGTTATGGACAGACGCCAAAGTCGTGGCTGCAGGCTGAAACTGATGTAGTCCAACCGACGAGCCCGACAAGTACAAATTCGCCTGAGCCAGAGAAGTCAGCTTCTGAATCTTCGACTAAACCCAGGCAAAGACGGACTGTGTCGCAGAAGATGCCAGAAGTCATTTTTGACTCTTATGAGGAGGACTCATCAGCAGTGAGGAAGACGCCACGTCGACGGCAGTTGCCTGTGCGTTTTCTGGACTACCATCTTTGAATGTAGAACCTTGATCGGGGTACAGGCAGCGGATAAGGTACCCGCTGGAGGAATACGAAGCCCTCCTTCCCCTTACCTGAGCTTTTACCATACGATCGCAGTTGCTGGAAGTGTAAATAGAGTATTGACAAATGTTGTCTGTATCGGAAAATCATCGCAACGTCACCCGTGACATTTGAAAGTAGCCGAAGAACGAATCCCAGCAAGCCGTATAAGACGGTTATCCGTGGTTTTCTGTTTGAGGTCGTAGGAGATTGGAAGAACGTCTGTTTCGGTACATCGTATAAAAAGATGTGAACTCCAGTTCGTTCTGTCCAAGAGAGTCTGCAGATTCCAGTGTCTGATTGTTCCGCGTGGTCTGATTGTAGTCGGCTACGGCGAAACGGACAACAGCCTGTTTTAGCCTTATTGGCAGGAAGTCGACTCCTGCTGATCTGAGTGAGTGTTGAGAATCCGTCATGGACCTGCATCGAGCTCAGATCACTTATCCATGGTGATTGACGTTGGAGCGTTATCACCCAAGGAAGAAATCTTTTGGATATCGGATGTCGCCAGGCATCTTCAAAATTCGATTGAGAGGTTGACGGAACTGAAGTCCCAGCGGCTAGTGTCCGTTGACTGAAGCGAAATTGTTGTGGCGGCGTTGGCCTTGCAATGTGAACAACGCTGTCTGACAGAATACGACGTCTGTGAACGTCAATATTTTAATTCGGTAAAGATAGGAAATGAGGATTCGCATGGTGCTGGGATCAATGTATTGCCCTCGTATTGAGGCTAGGAGCGACTTGGAGTCTAGCCTCGTTGTATCAACATGTGTCACGACGAGTTTTGTACTACATGCAGTGATGTGATCATGGCAACAGGAATTGATAATCTGTGTGTATCTGCGTTGCAGATTGACTTCAACAACGAGCAGATGCCACCGAAACCTCCAAGACAGTGCGACAGGTGTCAGAAGATGATTAGATACAAGGATTTTGCTCGTCATATTAAAGCTCATGAGCGAAGGCAAAGTGACGAGATTCATAAAGGTCCGCCTAGGAGCAAACGACATATGAAATCGTCAGAGTCGTCTCTACCTGCTGGCGAGGACCGGACGTTGACGAGAGATGGGAAAACGTCATCGGTACCGTCGACCCGCGAGTCAACCGCGGAACGTCAGCGCGATCAATCGACTGATAATCACACGGCAGTGAAGAAATTGGCCGTCCACATTCATAATCTAATGGCATACAATCTCCCACTGAGTACGTTGGTATGCAGCGCTCAGAACTTTCAGCCTGGAGTACCCATGGACGTTGTCCGTGCTATGGTGGAGATGGCATGTCGCATGCAGAAATCTTTCAATGAGCAATTACGCGAAACACTGCCCTCCGTAAGGTTGTCTGAGAAGCTGTGCCTGTCCGAGACGTCATCTAGTGAAACAAAAGGTGAAGATTCGGAGTCGAGTCAAGAGGATGTTGATCAGGCTGTTGGGGACGCGCGGGAGGACCCACCAGCTGAGGCGACTGTTGAAACTCGACCAGCGGTGGTGGGGGAGAGCGGTCGGTCCTTGCCGCCGTCAGGAGTTTTGGGACAGGAGCGGGCTTCGGCTCAGCGGCAACAACTCAATGCTATTGAGTTAACAACGGAGGATCTTACTGACTTAGATCCGATAGAGAGACCGCCAACCAAATCCAACCACAGACGCGTCGAGACATCAGTGTCAAAGCCGCCACCGGCAAACCTGTCGCCCAGAGATGCAGAACATCGCAGAAAGGTGAATGCTCCTGTGAAATCAACCGTGTCAATTCCACACACCTCTGGTCGAGCCAATCTTGATCGGCCATCGACTGCTACAACTGTCATGAAACACACTGGCTTACGCAGAGAGAGATCTGCCGAGAAACACCCCAGTCGTCCGCAGGATCCTTCTTGTGAACGTCGGTCTGGGAAGTCACGTAGTCCGCGAGGATCGACCGCTCGTTCGCCTGAGCGCTGTCATCCACGAGATGATAGCTTTCGTGACCGGCACCATCCAAACAGAGACCGTCGAGGATACGAACGCAGCAGGTCCTATCATCATGGAGGAGAACAATCAGCCCGTAATAAACATGAAGAGTTTGAACGTCTGCTGAGTGTCTGGCGTGAAATCCTGGTCAAACATGACCAGTAGAAAACAACTGATATTCCGGGAAGAAGAACCGTTATCATCGACTTCTCTCCTTATAGAAGATGAGTTAGGTCACAAACCCGAAGTTACCCAGTCCAAGTTGAGTTTACTAAGCTTGTCGGTGAACTGTTCAAGAACTGATAATAACTGTATTTAACTGTCGTGGAACAACCGCGAATTAGATTAGGTGGCGATGTGGACACTTTTACAAACTGTATTACGACGTTATTGCATTTATGTCATGTGCAATGTTTCTGCATTGTTGGCCCAATTTTGGCAAATTAATTGAGGTTACACTAAGTAACCAGAGCTTTTAAAAGGCGCGTTTTCCGCATTACCCTAAAGTGTGTGATGACACATATGATTCATTTGGCGAAAGATGTTCCTAAAATGTGTTTCTGTCATACTGCGATACGACTGTTATTGTAGGTACAAAAAAAATCTAAGTTCACAATTGGCGCCTACTTAAATTTCCATTGCCCTAACTGCATAGTGTTAATGTGTTCGTTTTTGTTGTATGAATGTGGAGTTTTTTTTGTGACGGATTGATTTGCCTGAATGTTTAGCAGGGTCCTGAAATGGGAATTCCACGGTTATAATTTTCAGTCATTTTGTAGTTGTAATAAGAACATTGGTGCTTTTCTTCGTACCATGTAGTATGTCGCCGTAACCATTGTTAACTTGTAGTCAACGTAGTTCTCAATTACTTACGTGTTGTGTCCTGAGACTTGTGGTTACCCTTAACGTTGCCCGAGTGAGGGTAAGTTTAACTCCAGCTGTATCTTGCAGCAGGGTGCTTTGGAGATTGTTGCTCACTGAAACTCTCAGAAAGATGTCGGAAGGCCAGTCTACCGTGCAGTAGTCTTACGTGCGACTATAGCCTCTGCCCTCCACTGTCCTAGACCTGTGGCCATTTCTCCGTGGTACGATTAGATATAGTTACCCCGCTTTGCCCAAAAAGCGGAATCATTACTTAGAACCCCCCATTCGCTTTGCTAGTAAAACCTTCCTGAACCGTAGTCGTGTATATGTGTTGTTGGTTACAGTGTTCTTTACTTGATGATGATCGTTAGATCCCATTGTGTTAAGGTATGTGGAAGCTAGCTGCATGCTGTTGCCATGCCTTTGAACTATCATTCTATTGTTTTTATATAACTGTTGCGAATTTAATTACACATAAATGACACGTGTTTAATGGCAGCTGATAAGCGGTGTAATGTTTGTCACCCATGAAGCCATGTGTGAGAATTCCGAGGCTCGTCAGGAGCCGAGCAGACGGTCCGCCGATCGTGTAGCGGCGGTAGGCCTGGCTTAGTCTCCAGTCCTCCCTTGTTTTTATGCTCTGAAATACCTGTGTTTTCACCATACCTTCATTTTGCCACGTTATGTAATTTCGTAATAGTAAATATTACGGTTGAAGCATCACTAAAGCCGGTTGTATTTTTGGTTTACATTGTAAACAACAATCTTTCCGATTAAATTTCTTAAGGTACGTATTAGTTTTCACCAAATAGACCCCAGATAATGTTTCCTTGCGTTTCTGTCGACGATCGGTCATTAATTCCATGTTTCTAGCGTATCGGTATCAAAAGTAATAATTCACTGTAGTTCGGCCATTAAATACGCTGCAGACGTTAAAGCAAGGAGTTACCGTGGTGCACACAATATAACCAGCCCCTACTGGAGTTTCGTGTTTTCAGGTATAACGTTGTAGTTTTATGTTTCTGGATATGTGTGGAACGTAGTTGTAATACGCTTTCGTACAAACTGTTTAATTAGAATTTATTTGGTGCCGTATTATCTCGGCAGGTAGTTTTCGAACCCATCCAATCCCTGGCGTTGATGCAATCCTGTAGCCAATGATAGCCCATAGGACAAACCTGGAGATGCACACGGCACTAATTCGCGCCGAGTATTTAAGCTGTTTCGGCCGATAGGCGTGCCTCTTCGCTCTTCGCTCTTCGCTCTTCGCTCTTCGCTGTTGCCTTTTTACGTGGTCGAGAGTGTGAAAGCAGACGGACGAGAAGAAACGATTTCTTTCTGTGTTGGCACATGGTTTGTTGATGCATTTAGTCAATCGGAAATGTATTTGTTGTAAAAGCCTTTGTTTGTAGTAAGAATCTGAATGGTTATGGTGTAGAGTCGCAGTCTAGAAAGCGATAGTTCATATGGTTATTTCGCTGAGATATAACTGATCCACAGTTTGACTGATGTTGCCTATAAACATTTGGAATTGGTTGAATTAATGTGTTATTAAAATCTTGAAAATCTCAGTAATTTGACTTCTGTTGTCAATAGCAGTTATCACCTCACACTGCACCACAGATAATTACTAGAATTTAGGGTAATATGATAATTCACCAAAAACGGGGAATTTA
>Ga0209339_1000773_pt1 | contig 12374 bp, 8 predicted proteins | sample OlaalgELextract3_FD_187376 | JGI IMG/M metagenome (GOLD analysis project Ga0209339, IMG submission 187376) | Olavius algarvensis symbiont microbial communities from Tuscany, Italy - Type A ELBA extract 3 (SPAdes) (version 2) | ecosystem: Host-associated > Annelida > Digestive system >... | reverse complement strand
GCCGGCTGTACAACCATGATGATAACGATCATTTTTGCCGCGTGGTGCCTGCATAAGTGCGGCCTATGCTGTCGTGCAGTGTCGGTCCGTCTGTCCGTAACGTTCGTGTATTTTGTCGAAACGAGTAGACATATTCTCGAACTGTTTTCACCACCGGGTAGCCCTCTAGTTTTTCAGTACCAAACGCTATGGCAATATTCCGACGGGGAGCCCACTGGGGCGTCGAATGCAGGTGGTGTATGAAAAAAAATCGCGATTTCCGACCAATATCTTGCTTACTGGTGGAGTATTCGAGTGTTGTCAACAAATTTCGACTGTGGTATATGTTGATAACAGCAAGCATCGACTTCATTTACACCAGTCAATGGTCATGCTGAAGAGAAAAGAACAGAATTTATTTGTACACATTGGTAAATCTGAAGCAGAAGTAACTAATAATAACAAGACTAATAATGGTCTCGAGGTATTGTACTGTTGAAGCTACAGATAGACAAGAAACATCGCGCGGCCTCTGTGCGAAAGCTGAGCTTCTTGTAGAATATGTTCTTCGCCTAGTATACTAAATTTGATTTCTGTGTAAATTGTTGCAATCACTTATGATTCCTACTGTGTCTCGTTATGTCTCCATATCACTGCTGCTGAAACTGACGCGGTGGCCCGTCTGTGTAGCTATTTAAAGACAAGTGAGTCAGCTGATAGCTGTATTCTGTAGCTGAGGTACAGCGATGCCGGTGTTGATTTGTCAATACGGGCCGGCCGAGGCACGAGCCACGGTTGTAGCTGTGCCTTGCCAGCGGACAGTCGTCAGTGCTGCTGACCATTATGCAGTCGCAGCAGATGCAGCGGTGCGCTGGCAGCTGCCCTGCTGGTGATGCTGTTACGTCACTGATACAGTGCCTGGCCTGTCGCAGTGTATTGTGCGGCGCTATGGGATGGATAGTTGACGATTCGACTGGACGCCACCCGTGAATATACTACATCGCATTGTATTGTTGTATTATTGCCAGCGTTCGGTGCAGCCTTGTTCGGTTATGGTGAATCTATCTTGATTGATTGATATTTATAACCTTGTTTAGTGCAACTGAGCTGTCAATGAGTTGTCTTACTTACACGAGTGTCTTAGTCAGCTGTGGACTCAGTGGACTGTCAGTTTGCTGAGACCTACCGGTACCAGCGGTGAATCTTTTGTGACAGGCAAGATTATCATCCGATACGACCAAAAATGTTTCAGTGCTCTGGACTAGAGAGTCCAGCTTTACGTAGGTCTGCACGTCTTGGCCCTCAAACGAGGGAGTGCACAATATTAGAAGTGGTCCTTTTAAAATTCGAAAAGAGAAATGTGTTGAGAAACACGTACAGCTTGTTTGGAAAAGAGCGAACACTGCACACAGAGTTAAAAGAGTTGTGAGTGAGTTGTGAGTTGTTGTAGTCTTGTAGCTGCTGGTGCAGGTGAATAATGATGATGATTGTGAGTTGTCTGTGGTGTGTTGGTAGACTGAGAAGAATCAGTGAAGAGTCATGGCACTAGGTAAGGAAAACAATTTTTTTATCTCACCCCAACAATAGCCGACGAGATATTTGTTTTAGTTGCTGTGTTTTTATGGTGATTGTCAATAACCATTACAGCTGTCGTTCCTGAACTTCCACGATAGATTGTTAGGGCTGTTCCAGAAATTATCCTGAGGGGGGGTGGCAACGTTTTTTTTTGTCCGGAGGGTGGATGCATAATAACGTCAAGTTTGTCCTGAGGGGTGAGGAATTCAAGTGAATATTATCTGGAAGGTGGTGGGAGGTAATAACCCCTTTAATAGTACAAAATTGGGCGACGGCTGTCCTGGATTTTTGAACTGCATGAGCATGAGGCCTTGTATTAATTCATCACTAGCTTTCGCTCAGTTTCGCAACAGTAGGCTTGGCAATAGGCCTACAGATCAGTCAGTGTAAAAGTATCTGGATCTAAAATAATATCCGAAAATCCGGATAGGCCATACTGAAACACATATGCCGGATATGTAGACTCTCGATAGGAGAATGCCATTGAAAGTGGTACCACTTAATTCTCCGCGTACAGTTTCTTTTAATAATAGCGATTAACAATTGTGGCCATTGGTGGCTCCGTTATCGAGATATCGCCACCGAAAGATTCAGATTCGCCAGTTTTTACCTGCCCCTTCCTGTTTAACGTCCCCGGCGGTGGTGATCCCCTTCAAACTCCTTGGACGATTTCGTGATTTTTGGTGTGAAAGTGGCCGGATGGTGCCAGGCTACAATATGGTGCAAAAATATCCCTGACAACACCCCCCCACCCGAGTATAGGGTTTACAAACGTTACAGACAGACGGGCATTGTGATAGCATAGGCCGAACGTAGCGTAGTTATGTTCGGCCAATAAAAACAGTAAGTCTAACTGAATAATTTCTCAGTTTATTTTCATGATAACTAAATTAATTACACAAAAAGGTTTATTTCTTTAACTGAAAATCAGTGAGTGAAGTAGTACTGCATGGGTTACAGATATTTAAAAAAAATCCTTGTCCAGAGGGTGGGGCAGCTGGTATTCCGATTTTTATCCTGGGGGTGGGCTTTGTGCCTTTCCACATGTCCTGGGCATGGAGGAGTCAAAAAAATTGTTGCCCACCGCCCTGAGGATAATTTCTGGAACAGCCCTTAGTGGTAGTGGGATCATGTTATTGACTTTGTCAGGTGGCAGTACCCTGCAGTGCGACACGGGCATATCTGCTTTTTAATATGCTACGCATCGCATATGCATAGCGCGGCAAGATGTTTGTTTGTCACATGCTGGTATTCTGTCAAAACGGCTAAAGATGTAAAAATTTTTTACTGTCAGGTAAGCACACCATTCCAGTTTTTTCAGACCAAACGTCATGGCAGTATTCTGGCGGGTCCCCCCAATGGGGGCATCGAATGCAAGGGGATATAAAAATTATGATTTTTGGCTAATGTCTCACTATATCTCAGAAACGATACAAGATATGGCCATAGTTACTATATAATGTGAATAGGAAACCTTACCAAAGCTTTCGAATGGTACCATTTTCAATGATGTTGAGTGACCCTTAACACTGATTTTAGGGTCACGGTATTATTTAACGTCAAATAACTCAAAAATGGTACAAGATAGAGCTATACTTACAATGGCAGACCAATAGTAAGTCGTATGATCTATAGAACGGCACCATTTTCAACGACCTTGAATGACCCTCAGCCCTGATTTCAAGTCTTGCCATTATTTGACGCTGAATATCTTACAAACAGTACGAGATACATAGTTTCAATGGAATACTAATAGGGACTTACACACACCCTACTCAACGGTTTCATTTCCAATGACCTTAAGTGACTTAGCGAAATATTCAGTGACATGAAGCGTTGTGCAGTCTCTCTGTGACAGCTGAGCTCATTGAACTAATAGGTTATATTGATGGTATTGGAAGTTTAGAAACACTGGTTAATTAATTGCTGTGACTGGTTATGTTGTCATACAGTTTATTGCTACTCTGCCACTGGCAGTTTGGCATAGTGGTAACACATTGTCTCCATCAGCTAAATTGTGCTATGCCAGGCCTTCGGTAACCGTATTAGGGCAGGTAAACCAGCACCCAGCCAGGTCTACTTAGCGTGGGTAGGCACAGTGAATACCGGCACTGGCCGGTGACCGTGATCTCTCTCGCAGTGTTAGCTGGTGTGTCTGCCTGACGACTAATTAAACACAGATTGGCATCAAAGATGGGTAGCGGTAGCGCATTACATGCGTGCTTGCGACAATAAGCTATACGTTTATTTTACTTTGCTAGTCTGATATATTATTTAAATGAGTGTTAATTATCCAGTCAGTTGATGCTGTTGGTCAGACTTGTGATGTGCCAAAATCTTTCACTTTTGGGAACTTTTGTGTGACATGACCTAACATGAGAAGAACTGGAAAATTAAGCTTGTTAAATGTTAACCATAACTACATCGTAGTACTAGTTGTTAATAATAATTTTAGGTTATAAAATATTAAATTTTTTTTGTTACACTGTGGTTAAGTCTGCAAATGGCTCAGCCTGCATATTTGCAAACGGAGTTATGAATTGCCGGCCGTGGATGGTCCACATGATTCATATACATATGAAGCCGTTGTTGTCTGGAAAGGTATAGTTGTGAGTGATGGTGGCATGTGTGATTGTGTGTGTTGTTTAAATTGTGTATTTGGAATGTCTCTTCAACATCTTGATGTGTTACTGGCATTTCTGTTGATATGATTTATTTTTATGTTAGGCAGTTACATTACGTTGAATTACAGAGTTGTGTATGTGTGAGCATGTTAAAGTCCAATAGTCCATAGACTGACAGTAAAATATTGACAGTTCTAAAAGTCACATTTTAAAGTCATAAACAGCTAATTTATTTTTTGTTCGGTGATTGAAATTGTTGTTGTTACAGTTCGTAAAATATGCATGTTTGTAAATTTGTATCGTGTTGTTTATGCCATTTCATCATGCCATTGGCGATTGTATAGTTTTTGCCATGTGATGCATCAAGTGCAGACTTAGCCGCCATGCGGTGTCTGTGTGTATGTGTGTGTCCGTCACATTCATGGATTGTGTCAAAACAAATAAACATCTTCAAAAATTTTTCACCATCGGGTAGCCAAGCCATTCTAGTTTTTCTGTACCAAATGACATGGCAGTATTCCGACGGGAACCCCTCTAGCGGGGGTGCCAAATGCAGGTGGGGTAGGCAGAAATCTCGATTCTGAGCCTATCTGGCTTCACTGTGTGCTGTGAAGTGGCAACTGCAATATACTTAGCTGCGACAGACCATGGCGAGTTTATAACACTAGTCGCTGGTGAGCGGCCGAGTTTGTTGTTTGTGGGAAACAACGAAGTGTATGACAAAAAGCCTCAACGTTAGGCAGTGGTAAATCTTAAACCTGCACGAGTTATTATTTTGTTGAGGCTAACTACTGACGGGCACAAAGCATCGTGCGGCCTCTTTCCAACAGAAGAGCTACTTTGTTCAGAAGTGCCAGACGTTTTTACCGTGAAATGCATTGGACCCAATTAGTTCTGCTGTCTCTCTGTCAATCACTCACATTCATGCAATATGTCGTACTTACACCACTTTACTAGATTTTTCACATACATCATGGTGAGATGTGCTAAATATAGGTGGGATATGAAAAGAAGCCAGTTTTTACTGTGCAGCCTGTGCTGTCGCAAAATGTCCGTCCGTTTATCTGTCCGTCTGTCACACGTCGATATTCTATCAAAACGGCTAAACATATCATCAAACTTTTTTCACCATTCTGATTTTTTTCAATATCAAACAGTGTGGCAATACTTTGACTGGGACCCCCACCCTAATGCGGGCATAGAATGCAAGGGGTATGAAAAAAATCAAATTTTTGGCCAATATATCGCTTTCTCAGAAATAATACAAGATAGAGCCACAGTTACTACTGAATGCAAATAGTATATATGGTCTATCAAACAGTGCCATTTTCAATGATCTTGAATGACAGCTAACCCAGATTTTAAGGTAATGCCATCCTTTGACACTGCATATTTCAGAAATGGTATAGATACAGACATAGTTGCAATGGAATACTAATAGGGACTTACACATGCCCTACTCAATGGTGTCATTTCAAATGACCTTGAGTGACTTAGCAAAATATTCAGTGACACGGAGCATCGCATCACATGGTCCCTCTGCACAGCTGAGCTTCTTGTCCGCAGATAGGTTAAATTTGTTACGGCTTTGTGATTATTGAGGGTCGTTAACGACAAGATACAGAACAGAGAATGTTAACCTGAAACATAAACCCATGAGACAATACAGTATATACACTGTGTTCCAAAGAAACACCCCTTCATTTTCTTGCTTAACTCTTAAATATATAGACCAATCTGAATGAAGATTTCAGACAATTTAGCTGAAGAAATGTTCATTCTATACGTCTGATAATAATTTGTATTTTCTGTTGAATGTTCTTTACTAGCTGCTCAGTGTAAAGAAGACGTCATTGAATGTGTTACTATTTACCATTGAAGATCACAGTTAATTAAATGAATGAATAAAAAGTACAAAGCAGACCACCTTCTGAAGACATTTCTGTCATTATCTTGTGCACGCTCGGGTCCAGCACACACTGTGCTTCACTGCAAAGATTAACAAAGTTAAAAAAGTCTTGCATTGATTTTATTGATCAGCATCTTTAGCACGTCAATACTTCTGTCAAAAACATCTTGAGCAAACATTTTACTCCATAATATTACAGACAGCGGTTAATGAAAATCTTATCTTCATCAGTAAGTCCCATTGCTGTGACAGACGTTTTGCTGATGTGTGATTTGTATGGCTTCTGGTATTTGACCAAAAGACTATCTTCAGATGCTTGAAATCAGAATTTGCTCAGCTACATTGTGCTCTGAAAAAAACATCTCTTGATTTCTTGCATAACTCTTAAAAGAAGTATCAGCTGATTTCAATAAAAATTTCTGACAGTGTAGCTGATGGAGTGATGACTGCTGAATCTACATACTTTAAAATAAACTGACTTTTGGTTAAATATTCTTAGTTATGAGCGATGTAAGAGGACACTAGTGACAGAGCCATTACTGCAGTTGTATTTACTATTGAAGATCAATGTTAATTAAATTTTGCTAAGTAAATAAAAAGTATGAAGGAAACTGCTTTCGCAAGATGATTGCTGACAGAGGGTAGAGTCTGGATTAAAACACTTTACCAGAGAAATCGACAGTATCATTGACTCGTGTCTGTATAGTGGTCGACCACACACTGCCTACCCAACTGCAAATACTGCAGTTAACGACCTGTTACTGATTTTATTGATCAGTGCGTTAGCCCATTGAGACTTCATCTTCAGTAAAAAAAAAGAATAATGAGCATGTGTTTTGCTGCATACTTTTTACAATCGTTTAATAAGGTGTTCATCTACAATGATGAATCCTGTTGCTGTAAACAGCACTTTACTGGAGTCCTGTTTACATTGCTGCTATAAAAGAATGTTTCAACCTTAGAATCAGCAGTTCGTCCATGTTGTCTCAACTTTTTTGTCCAAATAGATTAATGTTTTGAGTTATGCAAGAAAACATGGAGTGTTTTTTTGGAACATACTGTACATTTTGCTGAATAGATTCATCTGGTTGGAAGTTAACTATTAGTTAAATTTATCAAACACAACCAAAATTATTACCTAAAACTTGACGTTTCGACCTCTGTCAGAGTCTTCATCAGAAGAAACTGGTACTCAGTTCTTCCGGTTCTTGACACGACGGGAAGACGCCGTGTCAAGAAAGCGGTCGTATGCGTGGCTCAGTTGGTAGGTGCCCTCATCATGGTTCATGGCATGTTGTCCTTCCTTTCGGATGTGTATGGTCTCTGATCCATTTGGTAAAAGTGTGTATGCAGGCAGAATTACTGCAGATTACTGCTTCTGATGGGAGTCGCAACGTCCAGTTTTAGGTAATAAGTTTGGTTGTGTTTGATGAATTTAACTAATAATAACACTGTACATTTGTTTCGTGATGTTTGGCAAATTTTTGTTGGTCTTTGTGCATGAGAACATTCTAAGTAATGTGGAACGTGATGCAGTTTTCAGCGATGGATGAGTTTCTATCAGTGTTGTGTGTGTGTGAGCATTTGTGTGGTTGTGTCGTGAAAGTAGCTTTGACTGTTTTATTGCCACATCTGTACTCTCATTGTACTGTTTGTTGATTTATACGTACATTGCATTGCCTGTTTGTTAAGTTTCTGGAGCTGTGTTTCGAATAATGTGTGCAGCTTTTGCCTCGCAGTGTAGTAGTCATATACCATTATTTTACTCAACTTAGGAAGTGCTGGTAGTAGGCCGTGTCTTCTTGTCAACAAAAATGACCTTATTACAGTTTATTTATAGGCCCATGGGAGCTGAAGTATAGGCTAAGACTATTTGCTGACTGCATGGCATACCAAGCAGCCCACATGAACCAGACTGTAGTTTGTTTGGTTTAGGTTTAGTTTTCTTTGTGTTAGTAGTTTTCAGTAATTGCTTAGGTTTTTTTGTGGTTGTAGTTATACTTAGTTTTGCTAGCACCAGTCACATGATTGGCTACGAAGATTGTCTCCAAAATGTTGTGTCTCTTGGGACGTTAGACTATACTTTGCCATACAATACCACATCTCATACCGGTTTCTTACCTCTGCAAAGATTTAGGTTATGCGATCAGTTCGGTTTGTTTGTCATTCTGTATGCGGGATTACTGCAAAAGTAATCAGCCGAATTCATTGAAACCTGATGTTATGATTGGGCCTACCAGTCGGAAGAACAGTATTGTTGGTGATCTGGTCCTGGATAGGGATTCTGGATCACTTCTTACCATTGCAGAATAGGGGATTTTAGGAGATTTATTAGCATGTCTCATACAGTCATCTGCTGTACTACTCTATTTTTTGTGCCATTCATCGTGGGATTACAGGTGTCATTTTTTGCATTGTGTTCACATTGCAAGTTTTTATGACTAAATAGGATGCACATTGCACAACAGTCAACAGGTGGCTTTTTGTAATGTATGTGGGTGGTCCCAGTGTTTTGAAACCACACACAAACAAACCAGTGTGTTCAGTCTCAAGCCATCTCAGTAGCGTGCATATATCCTAGGTGCAACGATTCACAATAATCATTCACTTTGTTTTAGTTATGCTAAATTTTTGTCTTATCTCGGCTTATCATAATTTTTGAAGTGTTAATTTTTTTTATTTTACAAGATTGTATTATCCAAACAGAGAATGATTCTAGTTGACTCTTTCCTGAGAAGCCAAAGAACAGGAATGTGGCCTTTAGAAAAGGTTCAATACCCTGCTGTAAACAAGCTGGTTAATTTACGTTGGTGACTCAGAATTGTGGTTCTGGTTGTGGATTATTTTGTGCATAATTACTATTGTCGTGGTTTTGTTTGCAGACAGTCCAAGAACAAAGGCAGGAGGCTTGGCATTTGAAGTTATTCTGAAGCCGGCTGCAGCAGATAATCCGCCACAGATTTCTTCTAACTCTCCACCCAAAGAACGCTCCATTTCTCAGGAGTTCATTGAGAAGAAGCTAAAAGATGCTGACGAACGGCGACAGGTGACACTGCTATGCCACTGCTGATATCTGTGTTGTTTGGAAACTAAATTTATTTACTGAACTAGCATTGTCACATGTTCTTGTGTCAAATGTTGAAGCGGTCTGTTATGCTAGGAAGTTTAAATTACTGCTGTGTTTCCTGTCTAAATATGTAAACAATGTTGAAACATCTGTTTCAGTGAAATTAAAACCTACATTTTAATTCATATGAATGTTGTTGATATTGACAGCAACTGCTTGATTGCAGTTTGACATAGATTTTGCATTTGTCCGTTTGAACTGTTTTCACGGACTCAAACATAATATTTTTTGTGCTGAAAGTGCCGTTAAACTCCAACCAACCAAACGTAATGTATTTTACTCTATCGCTGTATGTGATAGTCACTGGAAGCGTCACGCCTGCAGCCAGCCTTGAAGGACAAAGAACGGGTGCAGGAAGCTAATCAGCGAGCAGTGGATTTGAGCGAGTCATTCTCGAAGGAGACTGAGAAGAAGTTGCAAGAGAAAATGGATGCGATACAAGAGAATAAGAAGGCAAAGATCCAGGCTCTACTTGACCGCCTCAGTTTACATGTTTGTATTGTGTATATTGTTCAACATTGCGTTTTAACTTCTCAATTATGTTCGCTTTCCCCTGGTTACTGGCGGTGGTTGGGTAGTGTTTTGCAGCAAGTTATGCTGTGGGTCTGTGTAACAGGACACATATTTATTAATTGACTCCGCTAGAGGATGGCTAACTTCTCTGCCTATCAGAGAAATTTTATGAATATAGTTAAAATTAGTATTAGCTTTGCCTATTATCTCTCGTTCAGTAATCTCAGCTAGTCTAGGAATTATTTGGCTCATAGTTGAGAAGGCTGTGGTGATGAAAAGAATACCAGAATCTTAGTTAACTCGAAACACAGTAGAATATATAAAATAATATTATAAAACATCAACCAATAACTTCGTTAAATTATAGTGCACACAAATCCCCTTTCAGACAGGGCCTATCTACTAAAATTATAAAATTGGTATAACTTCCCTGGATAATCGTTCAGCAAAGATCCAGTTCTCATAGATTCTCCAGTTGAGATTCGTCGGTGATAATATGTCGGACGCAGCGAAATAATCATCAGTTGTTCAGATGATATTAAATAATAGCGAATAACTCGATATGTCAGTCACTCAGCAGATTGATGCGTGAACATCAGTCATCATCCACGTCAGCTGTCTTCCTGAAAACGATTCACTTTGACGTTGCGAAATAAAACAGAGGCTAGACTGCTTCACACGCACTGGTATACACTGAACCAGTAAAGACGTACGCTATCGTCAGTATTACGACTTACTAGCCAAGCCCCAGCTAACGACTTTCACTTGTCGAACACTCGCTGGCAGAGACCACTTTCATCGAAGACATTCGATTAAATATAATCCAGTCAAATAAAATAAGTACCTTTTGCCAATTAGCAATAACTATTTGAACTCGCTGCCCAGTCAACAACTTTGTTGATATGTGAGGTCATCGGCTCGTCACTAATAGCAAAGTCAGATTTACGTTGCTACGGAGATATGTAAACAAATTCATATCACTACGTGCTGTTGGGCTCTCGAAGACGTGTTCGAAACAGGATGCAACCAATTTACTGATTTTAATTCGCAGCTGGAAATTCTCAACGGCTAATGTTCGCTGGTTTTTATGGCTTCCATTGCCGTTCTTTTCTGCATTATAATAATGATGCACGGGCTAGCTGCTGTTCAGCACGTTTTCTAGGCTACATACTAAACTTATAGTCTTTCAGTGATGGTCTGTTGATTTTACTGATGCATTAGCAGTGTCAACAAGGCTTGTGATTGTAAAAGCCTTCTCAGAGTTACTGGCATATTACGTATTTACTTTGTTGTACATATATATATATATTTATTTGAAATAAATAAGTCTGTGTCTCATATCTTGTAAGTACAGTATACTGATACTAACTAATTGGTCTTTTTTCTGTGTTTAACCAGTAACTCCTTAAAAGCTGACATTTGAGTATTGTTAGAATGATATTTGTTTTATAATAAAACCAATTGAAATACGTAAATGAATGAAAGTAGTATAAGCAGCCATGGTTACTGATTACAGGTTTGATTGCTTGCCCAGACGACCTGGGATTTGTTCCAACTGAGGCATACGGATGGCCAAAAATATTGAGGCAACTGTTTGAGGGCAATGTTTTGCATTGCATCTGTGAAATGCTTGGATTTTTTGAGTTTCGTCACAAATTTGCTTCTTGACTGTGTACAGGCACAGCGTGTTGAGGAAGTACGTAAGATGAGTGAGCAGTACAGTACTGATCTGAAGGAACGTATTGATCGTAAGATGGAGACGATGGGAGAAAAGCGCGAGGCACAGCTGCAGTCTGTACAAGATCGCATTCGCGAACACGTATGACATGTTCGCTGTGTTATTTATTGCTACATGAATTTGTGCACATGCGAAGGTCAGGAATGGATCAGAGATGCAGCAAAGTGTTGTTGGTGTGATGGATGATATTACATGTGTAGTTATGTAGTAAATTATTGTACATTGCATATTGCACCGCGTCTGTTTGTGCATCTGTCTGTTCAATGGCTGCCTCCAACTCAATAAGAACTAAAAACAGCCCTGCTATCATAGAGCAGCTGTGCATTGCTTCATGGCAGCATAATTCTAAGATGAGAAATCTGCCGTAACTTCTGAGTGGATGCCCCTGTGAACTTGAAACTCGGTATAAGTATGGAGCACGTGGAGTGTCTTGACCAGTGAACATTCTAAAGCATAAGTTCACAAAGTAAAGTTGTTGCTTTCTGTCTGCATTGGTGCTTTTAATGATGTTGGTCTGTATACACTTAATAGTTTTTATTTTCTTCTTCTAGTCGACTGGCTGTGGACCAATTATTATTTTGTATTGTTGCTGTGGACCAGTGCACTCGATAATGCCATTTTTTGCAGTTTTGTGACATGCCCTTTAACTGTGACAACTGTCATCCGTAATTTTTTTATATATCTGATATAGTGCATGTAAGGATTGTTTCATCTAGTATTCTACATGTAGATTCGTGTGATGTGTAAGGAGCGTGTTCAGACTGTAGGAGATATCCGAGGAAATGTAGGGGTGCGTTGTTTTATTCACCGGTTGATTTCACCGATGCATCAGACTTGAACACTCTGGTGCAAGTCTGGTGCATCGGTGAAATCAACCGGTGAATAAAACAACGCACCCTAGCTAACGCA
>Ga0209339_1000772_pt1 | contig 12391 bp, 7 predicted proteins | sample OlaalgELextract3_FD_187376 | JGI IMG/M metagenome (GOLD analysis project Ga0209339, IMG submission 187376) | Olavius algarvensis symbiont microbial communities from Tuscany, Italy - Type A ELBA extract 3 (SPAdes) (version 2) | ecosystem: Host-associated > Annelida > Digestive system >... | reverse complement strand
CAACTGAAAAATCGAAAATGGAAAATGGATGTCCATTTTCAATTTTCCATTTTCCAAGCGCAGTGGAAAATGAAATTAACGGTATGTACACGGATCCTGCTCGCACGTCCTTTCGTTTTTCTTATTTTTTGTTTTGTAAGGTGTCCTAGCAGTCTTTGACATTACGCCACCTTAATCAGCTTCGTTGACTAACTAACTAACTAACTTAGTTTCTTTGATTTTTAAAGGTTCATCAGCATCGAGTTTCTATTGCCCTACCCCCCAAGCCCTTGCCTTATTTGCCCCCACACTGCCCCCACACATTAAAAATCCTGGCGCCGCCCTTGGTGGGACGAAAAGCAAATTGATGCAGACATAGAGATTGAAAAATCAGGATCTGGATACTTTATAATTTCGAACTACAGACTTTTTTCAGCTCAAGATTATAGGTGTGATTGAATATTAGGCTATACGCAGCGGTAAATCTGAAGCCGAAGTAACTAATAGGCCTAACAGAAATTTTGCGCTCGAGTAGAGACATAACAAAATTACTGAATTTGCAAGACAGTCAATACGGCAAATTTTGCTGCCGCTTCCGATGGACGTGCAAAAGCTAAAAGGCGTTCAGCTTCAGGGGGGGGGGGGCACTTCGGTACCTCGGTGGAGTATCAAGCTATGGGCGTGGCCCGTTACTGCCTGTGGCCCACGTGACTCCCAGACCAGCCATTCAATGCTGTAGTGTGATTCGCCAGATGGCGCTATTGTTGATCTCAGCAATGTGTTGGATAAAAACCAAGCACCAAAACGTTAAATTCTGTATACCTGAGATTTTATTTTTTGTGTAGATAAGTATTTAAAGTCTTGTTAAAAAATAGCATTTTAGACCGCATGTTATTGTAATCAGTGAAATTCGTTTGCGTATATTGATATCACGTTTGGTGAACAATTATAGATCATAAAAGGGACTCTCTACATGACCCGATTAATCTTGTCTTTGTACGAACTTGACATTATACGATTTTTGATCGCAGGAATTCGACTATTCCAGCGTAAAGTAGAAGACAAGCAAGCATCTTTATTCGCCCAATTAATAAACATACATATAATATCGATGATAGTAACGCACAACGGCAAGCTGCCAGAATAGCCCATAAGGCCCAACATTGCTTGCCGCCTTGCAAAAAAATTTCTAAATTAAAAAAAATACAAACAAACATATACAATCATGTGCACAGTGCAGGAATACAAATAGATTAGTAATTAACAGGGAATTATATTGAATTTAGATATACAGCAGCGTTACAAATACGAGATTAAAACAAAATTACCGTAATACAGTTTCAATAAAGTGACATTAAAAGGTCAGAGAGATGGAATAAAAAAGCAAAAGGTATTTTTTAATGTTACGTTTGAAGGCTGTAGATGATGTCTATACGTTTTAGAATCAGAGGCAGTTCATTCCACAATACAGCGGCTTTATGACTCACTGATCTAAGTCATGCGTAAGTAGTTGACTGATATACATGTAAATGGATGTTAGACTTAAGTGTGTGAGCATATTGTGCTGTGCGCGTCTCTTTTATAATAATCCATCTCAACACACAGATCAGTTTATAAGAACACTGTAAGCTTACAGTAAGCAACTGCAACTGCAAGCGCCACCCCATCGCTTTCGCTAAAATGCATTCGGCATTATACAATGTAGGCCTAAATGAAAGGAGAGCATTTTGCGTGAAAGCAGATAGCGACAGCAGATAGTGGCTACAAATTTTAACATGGCTTGGATTTTACTCTCCATTTTTGCATAACTTCGCTGGTAAGGGCGAGTATAAAGTTCTACGTAAAGTATGCCTATCGAAAAAGTGATATTTGCTGTTTTAGAGTAAGTAAGTAAGTAAGTAAGTAAGTAACAATGTACTTATTAAGGTGACACTATCACGTCAAAGACATTGCAGGGGCACCGTATAAAATTAAAAAGAAAGAAAGAAAAGAAAACAAAAACAAAAACAGGTGTCATTCTGAGCCCTTACAACTGTAGTTAAACTTCCGTGACAGTTTTTAACATTAATATCTGTTAAAGCCCGCGACACGTACACGGATCAACATTGTCGGCCGACACTGACAGCCGTCAATGTCGGCCGATAAACATGACCTTTAATTTTACTTACTTGTTTTTAATCAATGACGAATGTCTTTATTTGTGAGTTCACGGACGAGTTATAGGAGGCTACACTGTGTGCCAAAAATGAGAGTCGCGTAATCTTGAATATCTTATACAGCTGTATATCTATTGCAATGACATTTAGCACGTGATATCCTGACGACCTTAGCTATTAAATGCATACATAATTTTCCACATAATCTAAGTTATGTTTCTACACTACCTGACATTACACAAAAACTGAAAAGTTGTGTTGTCTTCCTCTGAATGTGAGTGGCTAGATCACAGTAGGTGTTTAAAGTGACGTCCCTTTGATTTTACTTATGCACGCAGCCGTGTTTGCCACTGGTCAATGGCTTTGTTGATGATGCCCTGACAAATACGGTCGCAAGTGTCAATGCTTCAGCTCATCAATGTCGCGTTTGAGTTTTTGTCTAGGCCTAATGTTAAGTAGTGTAGAAACATAGCCTAACTAAGGTGAGGTGGCAATGCGTTTAATAGCTAAGGCCATCAGGATATCACGTGCTAAATTTCATTGCAATAGACTTACAACAGTAGGATATACAAGATTATACGAATCTCATTACCGGTATTTTGGCACACACAGAATGTCCCATTGTTGGACGTCGTGCTATCCAGTCACGGGTCCAACATGATCGATTTCTCTCGCGTCGATTATTGTCAGCGATAGCAGCAAGAGTCGTTTCTTTGCTAGAACTCTGCGTTTTTTCTTTATTTTTGTACTCAACAAAATGTGACATAATGATAATCTTTCTTTTTAAGATCCTTTGCCGACGGGCGTTGGGCCTCAATGTCGGCCGTTATTGACGGGCCAACATTGACGGCCGACAATGTTGGCCCGTGTATCGCCTGTGTACATCATTTTAGCAGGACGATAACATTGGCGGAATTTCTGGATCATCCGCAGATCACTGTTGTTTGTAGGTTAACTGCGGACTGAAATTGTAATTATTTTTTTTGCCGCGCGATGCTAGCATCAAGCGCGCGGCCTTTGCTGTCATGCGGTGTCTGTCCGTCCGTCTGTCACGTTCGTGAGTTGTGTCAAAACGAATAAACGTATCATCAAATTTTTTCACCGTCGGGTAGCCCCACCATTCTAGTTTTTCCATACCAAACGGGGTGACGATATTCCGACGGGAACCCCCCCCCCCTAACGGAGGGCGTCGAATGCAGATGGGATAGGCAAAAACGCGATTCTTGACGAATATCTGGCTTCGCTGCATACAGGTCTATAGTGTTGTCAACCGTACGAGTCGCGAACTGTGAAAAACAAAGCCGCGACGGACGGCGGCAAGCGTCGAGCACTCACCGCGGCGTCCGTCGTCCGTTGTTCGCACAAGAGGACGTCGAAGTGTTTGTGACGGGCTCGACGTTATAGGCCGGAGACGAAGGGAGGTGAACCCCCCCCCCGGACATAACCCCCGTTTTCTTCTGCAGATGACATCGTAGGACAGAACCCGGCGGGTATTTTTGTTGAAAACTGACACTAACCCGTACTCCTGACTCTACCCGACCCACGAGGCGGGGTCCTGACCCCAACCGACCCACGAACGGCAGCAAAGAAGGGGGTTACGACCTAGGAGGTTTGTCCGGGGGTTTGGTCGGACACCGCCGGAGACAATAGGAGTCAGCAAAACTTAATTTAATAGAATTTTATGCACTAATAAATCGGAAGCCGCAGTAACTAGTAATAAAACAAGTAGCTCTGCTGTCGCAAAGAGGCCGCGCGATGCTTTGTATTGTGTCTGTCATTAGCTTCACGACAATTCGTCGACCGCCAGTTGTGCTTCCGATTTAGCACTGCGTACACTGTTCTGTTCTGTCTTCGTCGTAGTCGTGCATGCTGCAGACTGCGATAAATATAGATTCTTTGACGAGTCGCCGTAGGTGCACTGTGGATTGTCGCAGTTGTTGTTCACAGGTCCAGCACGTCATCGATGGATAGGATCCCGACGATCCCGATTTGTGTCTTCCAGTGCTTCCACATCTGCATTCGACGCCCCCGTTAGGGGCGTCCCGTCGGACGATTGCCATGGCGTTTGATGCAGAAAACTAGAATGGTTTGGCTACCCGATTCTGAAAAATATAGCTCTATTTTGTACCGTTTTTCAGTTATTTGAGATTCAATAATACCGTGACCTTGAAATCTTGGTTAGAGGTCACTCAAGGTCATTCAAACTGGTACCATTTGAAAGCTTGGATGCGTTTTCCTATTCACCTTTCATAGTATCTACGGCCGTATCTTTAACCGTTTATGAGATATTCAACGTAAAAGTAGTATACCGTGACCTTGAAAAATGGGTCAGAGGTTGTTCAAGGTCATAGAAATGATCGGCGCCGTTCGATAGACCATATACGACTTTCTACTGGTCCGCCATTGTGAATATAGCTCTATCTTGTACCGTTTTTGTGTTATTTGACGTTGAATAATATCGTGACCTTAAAATTTGGTTAGAGGTCACTCAAGATCATTCAAACTGGTACCATCTGAAAGCTTGGGTGCGGTTTCCTATTCACCTTCCATAGCCGTATGTGGCCATATCTTTAACCGTTTATCAGATTTTCAGCGTCAAATTATACCGTGACGTTGAAAAATGGCTTAGGGGTTGTTCAGGATTACTGAAAATGGCGTCATTCGATAGATCATGTACGACTTTCTATTGGTCCGCCATTGTAAATATAGCTCCATATTATACCGTTTTTGAGTTATTTGACGTTGAATAATATCATGACCTTGAAATATGGGTTAGAGGTCACTCAAGGTCATTCAAACTGGCACTATTCGAAAGCTTGGGTGCAATTTCCTATTTGCCTTCCATAGTAACTATGGCTCTATCTTGCATTATTTTAGGGATAAAGCGAGATATTGGTCAAAAATCGTGATTTTTCATACCCCTTGTATTACAGTTAGAGGGGTCTTCGTCGGAATATTGCTATGCCGTTTGGCATAAAAAAACTAGAATGGCGTGGCAACCCGATGGTGAAGAAATTTTGATGATATGTTTATTCGTTGTGACACAACTCACCAACGTGATAGACAGACAGACAGACAGACAGACAGACACACAGACACCGCATGACGGCAAAGGCCGTGCCTGATGCTAGCATCGCGCGGAAAAAACTGCGCTGTAGGTATGTTGAAGCTAACTACGACAAACACGAAGCATCGCGCGGCCTCTTTGCGACAGCAGAGCTACTTGTTTGTTAAGAACTGCAAAACGTCACTGTTATATTTTCGTGCTCATCGTGTACACGGTCCCTCATTGAACGCGTCGCAATGTTTTAGTCAGTGTCAAGCTGCATGGGCAAGCGTCCGCAGTTGTTATGACAACACGACAGGTGCCCGTGGGCCGCAGGCTGTGCCGTCTTCTGCTCGCCTAGCAGCTGTCAGCTGATTTGCCGCTGTCTCAGGGAGCGTGTTTCGACAAGTATTCAGCAGTATTACAGCGTGTCAGATAGTGTTTAAACATGTTTGGCGGACTATTTAAGTTACATTTTACGCAGCATTATAAGTGACTGACGGTTTTGCATTTGTATCGATAGACTGCATGACAGCATAGGGCTGCTGTGAGATCGTTGCGTGTCATCGACAAGTATACCTCATCAAAAATAGACTACTACATCGAAATATTGCTTGTTTTTTTCTGGGTTTTTGTTCAAGAGGTTTTTCGCTGCGATCAGCTATGAGTCGGCGACGCGAAGAAACGAGAGTTGGCGGCGTTCCAGAGATAGTATTTGATGCGGCGACGTGTAAACGATACGCAAAGGGTCGTTTCCTTGGCAAGGTACGTAATCGACGATGTTGTGGTCAAGCACTGTCGTCATCAACACGGTCAGAACGGCAAACTCTAGCTATAGAAAGCGAACAAGTTGACCATTCTCAGGGTGATATCACTTGTATGGAAAACCTGTAAATGTCAGTGAAATGTCAGGGATATCACTAAAAGTCAGGGAAATGTCAGGGAAAAAATCTTGTCAGGGAAAAGTGGCCTAAAACTGTTTATTGTTAGCTGCTTATTTGCGTCCATACCGGTATTTAGTAGTACAAACATGATAATGAGTAACACTTAACATGTAGGAGTACCACAAACCGTCAGTGAATTGTCAGGGAATTTCACGCTGTCTGGAGAGTGGTCACTGTGCATTCTTTACGCAGTTTTTAGCCCTGTACCTCCCGCAAATTTCATCGAAATACGCGTTCTGTAGGATTGTTCTTGCGAAGCGAAAGAGATGCCGATGAGGACAGAGACCGGGGCGGATAGTGCCTCCGCTGCAGCATAGGCTGAGGAGGCATAAAATACCGACGCACAACAAAGGAACAGACGGTCATCGCGGTCACCGTCATCATATCGGTTCATTAAGGTAACAGTGGCGACCTGTAAAACACGCCTAAATTAATTACAATATAAATCACATCTACTTTGGGTATAAATAATTGTGCGACATAAATTTTGCACGTCTGATCGTCTGGCTGCCGAAAACGGCTGAAGGGTAAAGATAAAGCTCTAAACGCTTGTTTAAGTTGTTCTAGCAGCACTTAAATTAGTCAGACTCGTTACCAGCAGCGCTTTACAATCTCGGAAGTGGCAGCTGGTTGGGACAGCCACTGGCAACGCAGCGCATTAGGCCTATGTGGCCGTCCACTGCCCGCGCTAACGGACAATTGGACCCACGGTGCAGCTAGCAGACACACCATCTCCCAATCAGCCACACTAGACCTTCACCCTGTAGCCTGCTACTACTCATTTTCCGTGCCATTGAGGGCAGGAGGCTGAGTTGGCGTCGCGCGTGCTGGCTGCGACGCGCGGCCGCAGCGATGCAAGGACACACGTATACAACGGATGTTTCTTCCGCCGCGGAAAACTTCGCCCAAGAAACTTATGCTAGGCGATCGAGGGCCTACTCGTCGTGTCCGTAAACGCATCGCACTTGTTTTATTGCGATTCGTCGTTTTATTTTGTCGGTATATACGTTGACGGTTAACGGAAATATCCATGTAAACGACGGTTGTTTTGTTCAGGGCGGATTCGCTAAGTGCTATGAACTCATCGATCTGGAAACAAAGGAAGTCTACGCCGGCAAAATTGTGCCTAAATCCATCCTGATAAAACCACATCATCGTGAGAAGGTAAATCACCGGTCAAGGTAAAATGGAGCAAAGTGAACGTGTGATTGTATAGCGCATCGTCGCAAACACGCCTCAATGCACTATCGCTTCCCGTACATCGGCGCTGATCAGTGATCTCCGTTACCTAGTCCTCAGCCAGACACCAGCCTACACTGCAAGACCACGGATACGGGCTAGTGTATCACGCCATGTGCCTGTTTAATTCCCCAGCTTTCGCTGGGTACTCATTCGACTACCCACGAAGGGATGACTCAGGCTGAGTAGACCTGGGTGCCTGGTTCTGCGCTGAGGTGGTTTACCTGTCGAAAGATGGTCACCCGTCTAGGCACTAACCGGGCTTGGCGTAGAGTAACTACGTTCGTCGAGACCAACCGAACCGGCAACCTAAACCCCGAAAGTCGGACGTGTTGATTTATTAGGCGAATATCAACCAAGATTAAATGCTGCTAATCAATCAGTCAGGCACTTGATGTATTTTATGATTTCATCAGTAATTTTGCTGATTTATTGTTTTATTATCAGTCTGTCGCGATGTGTGCACAGTTAACGCAGGAGATCAGCATTCATCGCAGTCTGCGACACAATCACATCGTCGGTTTTCACAGTTTTTTCGACGACACAGATAATGTCTACATCCTGCTCGAACTCTGCCGCAGACGGGTATGCCATTTATCATGTTTGTGTGCACATATCACACCTTAATCGCCTCCAATTACTGGCAACTACATACTAGATGTGCTCCGAGAGCGCATACTCTTCCAAGACCGCTGCATTGTCGACGAGAAGCGCGGTGGCGCCCTCTGGCGGGTAACAATGGGTCATTTCACTTTTTGGATTAGACTTTCGCTGAGTCCTAAATTTGGACTGAGACCAAAGATCAGCCAAAAAGTGAAGTCGTTTTTCATTTGGACTCAGTGAATCGCTGAGCGTTTCGCTGAGACCAAACTTCGGACTGAGCGATCGCTGAATCCAAAGCTAATTAACTCACCGGTTGATTTTGCATGCACAAGATAAGTTAATCGGTTAGAGATTAAGTTTTGATGAACGAAAATCACTTCGCTTTTTCGCTAATTCATAAATAAACAAAGACATTATGGTGTGAGCACTGATCTGCGCTGCAGTGATAGGATAATCTCAGTTCCGGTCTGAGTCTCAGACCAAAGTTGAGCCGTTTGGTCTCAGTCTTTGGTCTCGATCAGCGAATTACTAATCCAAAAAGTGAAATGACCCGTTGTGTCATATCAAGCCGTATCTCGTAACGTTAATGGAAGTGGAAAAGTGATCGCAGATTCACATTCGGATTCGGTGCAACAACAAAATGTAATCACTTCTAGAGAGTCATCCATGCCTACCGTGTTTCGTTGACATCCGTAAACGTGTTCGTGAATTATCCTGCTCACAGACAATCACAGAGAGACAGACAGACAGACAGCAACGATAGCATAAGTCCGCCTTGGCGGAGTAGATATAACGGTCGTGGTGTAATGGTCATGAGTTCCAGCTTCAGAGTCGCGACAGACAGGCAGACGTTTGATTTTACGTTACACTATCACGTAACAACTCTGAGCGGATTTCTACTGTCGCTGATGTCAGTATGACAATAAATTAAACGCGTTAGCGCTGAGCGAAGTTGTCCTCACAGTAAAACTGTCGAAAGTGCTCAAATTTCTAATTTCGTTAATTGAAACCCGACTGTCAGAAACTTTGCTGACTGGCTTTGAACTTGACGCACGTGGCTTAAGTTGGTTCCCGTGATTACGTGCAGTTTATTTCTACATTTCGTAATAATACATGTAATAACAAGAAACTTAGCTATCACTAACAGGTCGCGCTCAGCATCGTGTGGCAGCTCCTTCCGGTCGAATACAACAGTAGAAATAATTGCTCACGTGACGTCCGACTGTTGTAATTGACTTCGTAGAATATGTATACCATATTTTTGCTATAGTTTTGAGATACAGAAATGAAACTGTTTATAGTACCTGAAATGACATTCAAAGGTCACTCGAGGTCATCGACAATGCTATCCTTTGTTAGATCGCCTGGACTTTCTATCAGAGACCGGACAAGTAGACTACGCTTATTTTCAGACAAAAGTAGCTGAAATGACCTTGAATGTTGATCAAGGTCATTGGCAATGGCACAGTTTAATAAGTCACATATCACTTTTTATTAGTGGTCTGTAGTAACACCGTGTCTATATTGTATCGTTTCTAAGATACTCGACGTTGAATAATGGCATGTCTTGAAATCTGGGTTAGGGGGTCATTCAAGGTCATTGAAAATGGTACCATTTGATAGAGTTTATACGAATTCCTGTCAGTCTGTCATTGTTAGTAGGGGCCTATATCTCTATCTTGTACCATGTTCGAGATATTTGACGTTGAAGAATATCATGACCTTGAAATCGAGATGAGGGGTCACTCACCCTGTGAATTTATGCATGGTCTGTGCATCTGAAATCTACAGACCGGGGGTATATTATTTGCTGCTAATAGTATGGGTCTATCTCTTCATTCACTTGTACACAGCAGGTCCCGGAAATAAGTTAGTAAGTAAGTAAGTAAGTAAGTAAGTAAGTAAAAAGTCGATTTATATAGCGCATCGTCGTGAAACCTCTAATGCGCTGAAGCAGTATAGGGTTAGATGGTGCGTTACGGTCGTTCAAGGTCATTCAGTGTCATTCAAGGTCATCGAATTTGGTACCAATCCAAAGTCTATGCAACTTCCTATTAGTCTTCCATTGTACTAAATAGCCTTTTTTTGTGCTGGTGTGCCGTTAAGAAACTACTCACTCACTTCCATTGTAACTATATGGCTGTCTTCTATCGTTTCTGAGATATATCGATGTATTGTTATAGTGGTCTTGCAGTAACATTTGTTACTTTGGTCACTCTAATCCTCTTCTGATTTATTGATTGATTGTTTGTCCGAAAATCTCCGTTTTTGCCTTTATCCACTCTGATCTTGTTTGAAGCCCTCGCAAGGGGTTCCCCTGGGACCGAGGATATGAAAATTGGGCTCAAAAACTACCGTCTCCGGGCTTTAGAATGACGAATGTCATCTACAACAGCTGATGACGGCGTGCGTTGGTTTGCGTTGTCTCTGCAGTCACTGATGGAGTTGCACAAACGCAGGCGCATAATCACGGAGCCTGAGTGTCGCTATTTCGTGCATCAGGTGGCACTCGGCTGTGCCTACGTCCACCGAGCGCACGTCATACATCGCGACCTCAAGCTCGGAAACCTGTTCCTCAACGACGCCATGGAAATCAAGATTGGAGACTTTGGGCTTGCCACGAGACTCGACTATGACGGAGAGCGGAAACTGTACGCGTCTTTAGATGCTTCATATTTATAATATTATACATATATTATAATGTAATATTATATTATATATTATTAATTAATAATTATATGTCCCCGTCTAATGGGCAGGGTCACTTCGCCTCATTGGCGGGGCCATTACGCACCTGCAGTATTGGTCAGCTTTAGGCCTAACGCATTGATGAAAATATTTGTTGGTCGAGGATGTGACGGAACATAAAAAATCGAGTAAAATTTATTTTCATTTATTTATGCAAAATGAGAGGCGTTGGACTACCCTATATTGAAGGAGCAGTGAAATCCGACATCGGCCGAAAACGAGCTGTAGGCCTAATAACTGAGATGAACGTAGGCAGAACAGATTACCTGCTCATTATCAAATAGTCTAAAAATTTAGCCAACATTGGGGGGGCAGTGCCCTCCCTCGCCGCCCCCCCCCTTTCCGGCCGGCCTCAACGCGAACCGTTCTGAATACGAGCACAACAAAGCGGACACATGACACTGTTTCGGAGTGCCTTCTTTACCAGTGTCACTTTAATGACAGGACTCTATGTCATCATCATTATCATCATCATCATCATCAACATCGTGGCCGGTTCTGAGCCGTGTTGGCTGCTTCGGTCAATGTGAGCTTGCAAGACTTGAGGTCATCTAGTACTGTTTTCATCCAAGTAATCCGAGTACGACCAGGTGGTCTCTAGCTTCCAATCTTCCAGTGGGGATGCAGTTAAAATCTTCTTGGCATCCGTAATGATGTTTATTATGACTAGACTGCATCGCCGGAGGCGTAATGTTGTCTACAGGTCCGTTCGTCCCATTCGCTCGTTCGTTCGTCCTTTACCAGATGTTGTCAACGAATGAACCAGTTTCAATGCACGTTGTCACAAGGGCATGAAACGGTCAACCGGTCACAAGGTCAAAGGTCAAGGTCACACGGGGCGAACAGGTTTAGAGACTGGCGGAGGTATCATTCGCGATCCCTTGGGTCGAGTAGCCTTTCTAGTTTCTAACAGGACTTAGCAATGTAATGGCGCTGTAGAGTAATGACTGTTTGTGTCGCTGCAGCACGATGTGTGGGACGCCGAACTACATAGCAATGTAATGGCGCTAGAGTAACGACTGTTTGTGTCGCTGCAGCACGATGTGTGGGACGCCGAACTACATAGCACCGGAAGTTCTGTCGAAGAAAGGTCACAGCTACGAAGTTGATGCCTGGTCACTCGGCTGCATCGTGTCTGTATGCTCTACAAGAAAATGAATATTTCAGCTGTGTGAATGAATGAATGAATGAATGAATGAATGAATGAATGAATGATTGATTGATTGATTGATTGATTGATTGATTGGTTGGTTGGTTAGTTGATTGATTAAATAAATAAATACGTAAGTAAGTTAGTAAGTATGTATGTATGTAAGTAAGTAAATACGTAAGTAAGTAAAATGAATAGTGAATGAATGGCGAATGAATGAATGAATGAATGTATGAAACATATTGATTCCTGCATGACGTTATGACAGCATTTTATTTTAACAAAGCTATCACGTTGCATCATGAATTGTGTATTGTTTCTTGTCAACGAGTCTCACTGTATTTGTTATTTTATATTGCTGTGTAAATATCATTATACTGCTGCTGCATTACGGTGAAAGATAAAAACATAATAACGAAATTTTTTGAAAACATAATATATCAACGTCAATTGATGCCAGGCTTAGCAACCTCGCCCACAGGGGCGTCGTGCAAACAAGTCATGTGGGGGGGCACCAGTCCCCTTC
>Ga0209339_1000771_pt1 | contig 12402 bp, 9 predicted proteins | sample OlaalgELextract3_FD_187376 | JGI IMG/M metagenome (GOLD analysis project Ga0209339, IMG submission 187376) | Olavius algarvensis symbiont microbial communities from Tuscany, Italy - Type A ELBA extract 3 (SPAdes) (version 2) | ecosystem: Host-associated > Annelida > Digestive system >... | reverse complement strand
TAACCTGAAGCACAGCAGATTGCTGCTTTAACCAATTTTTCAAAGAACATTGACCAAATTTAAAATGTTGGACCTACAATTTTGTAATTTATTCTGATCAATTTTAAGTTTATGCGCAGGCTCTATAGGCACATATTTCATAAGGGTCAATTAAAAAATTGATTAACACTCTGCCGTTCGCGTAGGTGCGAGGCCTAATATGTACGCATGTAGACTGGGACAGACCAAGGTGGAACGGAACCAAGGAAGGGATGATTTCAAAAATAATGAATTTCGTGGAAATTGTTGGGCAAGTTGATTTATAAGCCCACTGCCTGGATGCGCCAAAGGACTGGAGGCCAAGATTCGCATCGCTGAATTCTCGGACAGTGACCTCAATTGCATCAGGCGGTTAAAGCACAAAGGATTGCTGTAAAATTATGTATCGATCCATATTGAAAAACAGCGCAATTGGTATTAGAAAGGGAACGCATTGTAAGGCCTATTTAAAAGAAGATCGATATTCAAGAAGGTAATTGTTCTGTTACGTTGATTGTGGAAATGGAAGGTGTGAAAATGTATAGTACGCTCCAGTCAGCTTGGTTTCGGCTAATCTTTGTCGTCTCAGTTCTGCTATTTCCCCTTTTGGGAGATCCTCCCCTGTCACTTTCTGCCTCAACCGATAAAAGTCATCCCGCGGCGCCTGTGATGCTTGCGCGGCCTTGGGATCAAAAAATTGATGTAAAAGGATGGTGGATGAGTGAAAAGCTTGATGGGGTGCGTGGTTACTGGACCGGCAAAATGATGATATCCAGATCAGGCATTCCATTTCAAGTGCCGGAATGGTTTACCGGAAATTTTCCTCCCACCCCCTTGGATGGCGAACTTTGGTTGGGGCGGCAACAATTTTCAGAACTTGTCAGTATTGTGCGCCGCAAGATACCGGATGCCAATTGGAAAAAAGTGCGTTATTTGATCTTTGATGCTCCCCAGGTGAATGGAGGATTTGAAAAACGACTTGATTTTGTCCGAGGGTGGTTTCAACAACATTCAAATCCTTATGCTGAGGTACTGAAACAGCAAATTTGTGAAAATGAGGCCCACCTGCGAAAAAAGCTACGGGAAATCGAGTCCTTTGGAGGCGAAGGGATGATGTTAAGAAAACCAAATTCTTCATACGAAGCCGGGCGGTCTTACAATTTGTTGAAAGTCAAAACCTATGAGGATGCTGAGGCAACTGTCATTGCGCATCTTCCCGGAAAAGGGAAACATTCAGGCCGTCTAGGCGCGCTATTGGTAAAGCTGCCGAATGGGATCCAATTTGCTGTTGGAAGCGGTTTTTCTGATCTGGAACGCGAAAATCCACCTCCAATTGGAAGTATTATTACATTCAAATATTACGGCTACCACAAATCGGGCATTCCCCGGTTTGCGTCCTTTCTGCGGGTTCGAGAAAAGTTTTAAAGATAATTCATGAGCGCTTTGGCGATATTACTAGTGCTGCTATCCGCGCTTTTCCACGCGCTGCGGAGTCTGTTTACCAAGGAATCCGGCGACAAGCAGGTTTTTCTCTGGCTCTACTCCTTGGTGGCACTGCTCTTTTTTTTGCCCCTGTTTACGTATTTCCTCTTGCGGGTCGGCATCACCCATCCCGCGGCCTATGCCTGGTGCGCGGGCTCCGGCTTCATTCACTTTTTATACTGGTTGTTTTTAACCCAGGCCTACAAACAAGGCGACCTCTCCCATGTATATCCGATCATGCGCTCCTCACCGGCGCTGGTACTTCTGGTTGCCGTCCTTTTTTTGGGGGAGCAGGTGTCGGTTCAGGGAGCGGCAGGCATTTTGCTGGTGGCCGGCGGCGTATACATTATTAATATGAAACATATTTCCGGCGCCGAGTTGTTGGCACCCGTCAAAGCCATTGTCAATGACCGCGCCACCCGGTTTGCATTTTTGACCCTGATTTCAGTGGCCGGCTACTCGATTGTGGACAAAATGGCCGTCGATTATATTCATCCAATTCTGTTCGCTTTTTTTCATCTTTTTTGCGGAATGTGCTACTATACACCGTATATCGCGTTGACCAAGCGCACGGATATGATTCGATCGGAATGGCAGCAGGGCCGTGGGCGGATCATCATGGCCGGCGTGATTGGGATCACTGGATATTCGATGATCCTGATTGCGTTTACCATTGAACGGGTCAGCTACATTGTCGCTTTGCGCCAGTTAAGCGTGGTATTTGCGGTCTTGATGGGAAGTTTCTGGCTCAAGGAAAAGCATGCCGGTATACGGTTGAGCGGGGCTGTGATCATTTTTTCCGGTTGTTTTTTGATATCGATGGCCACGTGAGGCTGGGAAGCTGGGAGGCTGGGAAGCGAGGAGGCTGGGAAGCTGGGAGGCAGGGAAGCTGGGAGGCTGGGAAGCTGGGAGGCTGGGAAGCTTGGAAGCTGGGAAGCCAGGAGGCTGGGAAGCAGGGAAAAATAGGACTGAGTGATGAGGTTTGAGGATTGAGGCAGAAAGGCAAGAGCGGAGAACTTAATTGCCGGAAAATGGATCGGTTTGGTAACCTGAAATGCCGGAAGGCATGAAGGTTAGGAAGCCAGGGAGCTTTAAGGCATGATGCGAGAACGCCGAAACCCGGAAGGCTGATTTTTTGATAGCCCCAAAATCTGAAGACTTTCTTAGCCTTCAAGTTTTCCAACTTCTCAACTTCTTCGCCTCCCACCGTCTCACCTTCCTCGCCTCCTAGCCTCCAGGCCTTCAAGCCTCCCAGCATTTTTAACTATGAAAAAGCATATACTCTTCATCGGCAACAGCCACACTTATTTGCACTTTATGCCTCAGATGCTGGAGCAGCTGGTTTCAGCCGGGGACTGCAATTTCGAGCTGGAGGCAGACCAGTGCGTCGGTGAGGGCGTCAGCCTGGAGTGGCACTGGAACAGTGAGCCCACCCGGAGTAAAATGCGCAGCCGCAGCTGGGATTACATCGTATTGCAGGAGCGCAGCGGCGGGCCCTTGGAAAATATTGAATCCTTCCGTGAGCATGCCCGGCTGCTGGCTTCGGAAATAAAAAAGCTGGGTGCCGCAACCATTTTATACATGACCTGGGCCAATCAAAACCGGCCGGGCGACGCCGGCGTTCTGGCAGATGCCTACCGGCAAATGGCCATCGAACTCAACGCCGGTCTGGCACCGGTTGGAATGGCCTGGACCAGTGCCCGTAAATCTTCGCCCGGACTGGAACTGCATCACAAAGACGGACGTCACGCTAGCCCGGCCGGTGCATACCTGACAGCCTGCGTGTTCTATGCGGTTTTGACTCGCACCAGTCCAGCAGGACTGCCGGCATCTTTTTTAATTGAAGGCAAACTGCGCCCCCAGCAGGACGAGGTACAGGCCTTAAAGCTGCAGCAAGCGGCCTGGGAAACCTGTATGATTGCGGATTGCTGATTTTAGATTTCGGGTTGAAAATAGGGAACATTGCCGTTTTAATAAAATAGAATTGATTGAAAACCTCTGCCTTAGGCAATCCAGATGAAATAGGGAAGGGGGAATTCGGAAGTGGGAATTCGGAATGCGGAAGGTGGAAAAATAGGACTGAGGGATGAGGACTGAGGTGAAAAAGCTCATAGCTCATGGCTCATAGCTGAGAGCTCAAAGGTTAAAGGGATAGGCTCATGGCTAAAAATAGGATCTCATCCTTTTTTGCTGACACCTTGTAAGAAATTTCACGAAATCTGATAGCGATTTCAATAAGTATCTCACCGCAGAGACCGCTGAGTACGCAGAGGAAATTTTAATTATCTTTTTCTCAGCGTTCTCTGCGAGCTCTGCGGTGAGCAAATAGCTTTTTTCTGATTAGACCGGTCGATTTTTTGGGGTCGTCGGCAGCGCTGACACCTGAAACCCGACACCCGACACCTGAAACCTTTAATTTATGGATCTTACGGTGTATACTACACCACTAAGCACTAAACACTAAACACCAAAACACTAAACACCAAAAACCACTGCCATGATCAAAGCGGTTATTTTCGATTTCGGACAAACCCTGGTGAATTCGGCTGATGGATTTCGGGCGGCTGAAAAGGAAGCCCAGGGCAAACTATTTTCAGGCCTGGGGCTCACGCTACGAGAAGATTTCATGAATGTTTACCGGCGTCTGCGCAAAGCGCTTCATGGCCAGTCCAACTTTTCCCGCAAATTCCTCTTTCATGAAGTTTATTACTACTATTGTCGCACACCGGATGAGCCCATGCTCGAACATTGGGAAACCGACTACTGGGAAACGGTAAAGTCTCACACATCATTGTTCCCGAAGGCGCTAAAGGTGCTTCAAATCCTGAATGACGGCTATCAGGTGGCTTTAATCACCAACACCCAGGGCCAGAAAACCGCCGGGACCCATCGCATCAGCCTGTATCCGGAGCTGGAAAAATATTTTGCCGCGATCATCGTCGCCGGGGAAGGCGGAATACCGCCCAAGCCCGATCCCGATCCGTTCCACCGATGTCTGGAGCAGTTGGGCGTCGCCCCCGAGGAGGCGGTATACGTGGGAGATGACTGGCGCATGGATGTTTGCGGGTCTGAGAATGCCGGCCTGCACCCGATATGGCTCAAACATCACAGTGTGCAGCGAAATTGGCCGGATGTTCGAACTTCGCTGCCTGTGATTACAGACCTCGAGCAGCTGCTCGATCTGAAATCCGTGTTATCAGGTTAGCTGTCGCTGCATCTTCCGACACCGTTTCCGGGGACCGGTTCATGGTGATGGAGGCTTCGGACAAGGTATTTATCGACGTGCGGTGCCAAACGCTCGATGAAGGTTGCCAGCGAAAAAGGCTTTTGCAAGAATTCGTGTATACCCGCCTCAACTGCCCGGGCGATGGTTTCTTCATTGCCATGTCCGGAGATGAGTACTTTTACGGCCTGGGGGTGTGAGTCGGTTATCTGCCTGAAAAATTCGACGCCGTTGATACCGGGCAAATGGAAATCACATATGATGACATCAAAATACATCCCTTCCAGGGCACGCAGGCCCTCCTCGGCGGTGGCGACGGCTGTAATGGGGCAATCGAAAAACGCATAAACCCTTGTCAGGGTGTTTCGGATTACAGCATTATCGTCAATGAGCAGGGTGTTTAAGTCCGCCAGCTTCTTGAAAGAATCCATAGCCACCGCCTTTCTGCAAATTTATCCACCATAAAATTGCAATATCAGGATTGGAAAATACACATTGGCTTAGCCCTACAATTCCCACTGAAGTATTCTCTGACAGTTTACACTAAACCCCATGACGATGGTAAGTTCAACCCCGCAAAAACCCGTAATAATCACTTAGCTTTTCTAGGGGGTGCCCTTGTATTGAAGATTTAAGATTTAAGATTGAATATTAAAGGAACCACCTTTGAAATGACTAATGGCTATTGATTTTTTCACAGAAAACCTGGTCCTCTGGTCCAGATCAGAGGCAGTCGGCTGTGCGGTGAATCCTGCTGCCAGCGGGAGCGGAATGATGGAATATTGGAACCTTGGAATGCTGGGTTTAGTGGAATGGAATCTCTTTCTAAAAGGATGGCACGTATTAGTTACAAAATCAGACCGTCATCCGCTTTTGATTCCCAATATTCCATTCTTCCACCATTCCTTTTTTTATTCGGAGTTTAAGGTAAGCTCCGCCTCTCTGGGCAATGTCAAGGCGGGGTCCACTGGGCTCGGATTCTTTAATTCTTTGGAGTCAAAAAAAGCAACGATTTGGCTGGCATATCTGTTCATCCAAAACGATCACGCGCAATGAAATTAAAATCGACAGCATTCCATAAATCTTCAATCTTCAGTCTTCAATCTTCAATACTTGTCACCCGAGTGACAGAAGGTGGGTTCTGAGGCTGGTCTTGGTATTGGCGATGCCGACTTTTTTGCGAATATTCATGCGGTGAACTTCGACGGTCTTGCCGGATACGTTTAGCATATCTGCGATCTCTTTGATGCTTTTGCCGAGTTTGACCAGGTTTGCCACTTCGACCTCGGTCGTGGTGAGATTGGAGTATTTTGTTGATATCTTGCGATAAAAGGATGAGGTGATGTTATTTAGATTGTGCTCAAGTATAACCAGATACTCTTTTTGCTTTTTATCGGCCGCCTTTTTCTTAACCCTTGCCAGATAAGGCATTACAATATCGTTGACATTGCTGATTACCGTATCTTGAAGTTCGATTTTATCGCGCTCCCGTCGTTCCAGCAGAACTGTTAAGGCCGTGTTGAGATCCTCGAGATCCTTGGTCTTTATTTCCAGCTCCTTTTCTCTGGCGACCAGGGTTTCCATGTGCTCCCGGCGCTCAGTGATATCGCGGGCGATACCCATGAATCCAACCGGCTTTGAATTCAGGTCTCTCTTCAAGGTCACCGACACCTCGACAAAACGCCGGGAACCGTCTTTGGTTCGCAGTTCCCAATCGACCGCTTTGGTCGCCATGCCGGTTTGAAAGACATTGTGGAAAACTTTATAAACCAGGCCGGCATTGTATTCATCCATAATGATGCGGTTGTTCATCCCCATCAGCTCATTGCGGGAGAACCCGGTAATCTTCTCCAGGGCCGTATTGAAAAATGTGAAGTTGCCGGCGAGGTCGACCTCATAATATCCGTCCTCAATATTTTCGATGATGGTGCGGTATTTTTCTTCACTTTCTTTCAGAGCCTGCTCGATAAAACGGCGATGCGTGATATCGCGTGCGATTCCCAAAAATCCCGTGGGCCTGGAGTCCTGGTCTCTCTTGAGAGACACGGATACCTCTACGATGCGTTTGGAGCCGCTTTTTCTGATCAACTCCCAGTCGACGGCCTTGGCGGCCATCTCGGTGTAGTAGACTTTTTCAAACACTTTAAACGCCTGCTCGCCGTTGAATTTGTCCATTATTTCGCGGGCATTCATGCCCATTAATTCCTGGCGGGAGCGTCCCGCGATACGGGTCATGGCATCATTGAAATCGGTAAAATGGCCTTCCAGATCCACTTCGTAATAGCCGTCTTCAATGTTGTCGATAATGGCCTGGCATTTTTCTTCGACTTCGCGCAGCGCCTCTTTGGCGATGTTCAATTCCCGTTTTGTTTTCGAAGAAGTTCGCGGTTTACTCACAGAATTGCTTTTTGCGGACCTTGCAACCATCATTCGCACCTTTTGGCCACTATAATTGCAGTCTGAAGATTAATAAGTGAAGGTATAACTAAAATGGGGGAAAACTGTCAAACAGAATTGTTCCGTTTCAAACGGCACTGCTTGTTACAGTACTTTTGGATTTTTGGCCGGCTGGCGAGAAAAAAGCGGCTGCAAGTCAGGCATTTTTTAAGATGCGCAATATTTTTTTCCGGTTTTAAGAATTCGATCAGACAATAAGCGACGATGCGCTGCAGCGCCACCTGCCACGCTTGAATCCCCTGCGTGGCAAAATCCGCGTGTTCATCGATCGGAAATACCGTTAACAAGCGGTTGCCGGAGCCAATCACCAAGCGGTGAGGTCCGGCCTGGTTGTATATTGCCAGGAATTTCGCCAGGGCGGGAATATCATGAAAAGGCCGGCCCTGGGTGATCATGCGCAGGGTATCGCTGCAATCGGTTTGAATGGCGGCAATTTTTTTGTGAAAATCGAAAATCTCCCGCTGCTCTTTGGCCAGCAGCTCTATCTTTTCATAGCTCTGCCCACCAAACGTTAATAAGAACTCTTCAATTTCATGGGCCGACCTGATAAGGCTGCTGAGCTGGCCTGCCGCTACCGGTCCCAGGAATTCCTCAATTTCAGCCCTGATGGCATCGATTTTTATGGCAACCGGTCCATCGGCGATGGACAGGCCCAACAGCTTCAATGTCTGCAGAAACCCGCCGCCGAGTGCAGGGCCCGGTCCGAATTCCATCTCCTGCGTGGTGCCGTCGCCCGGATCGCGGCTCCTTTCCAGGCTCGTCAAGCTGATCGTCCGGGTGCGAGGATCATAGTGTTCGATGCCATAGTTGATCAGTTTCAATTTGTCGTTTAATTCGCCGACTATTTCGTTTTTGTCCAGGATAACATCCAGGAGCTTTTTTTCGTCGTCACTCAAACCGCCGGCAATGGAACCGGCCGATGGAAACCGGTTTTTTATACTATTGTAGAAATCATGTGAAAAAGAAAAGCAGCCTTGAAGGTTTCTCAGAAAGGATAAAACAGCATCATCGGTGCCGCCGGCGTTTACGAAATTTACAACCAGGCGTCCATATTTTTGGGCAAGGTCGTTTTTCATATGAAACTTCTGAGGAATGGATTCGATTTTTATTATTTTTATTTAGACAGGATTTACATGATTATCAGGATTGTTTTTCGCCTGCGGCGAGGGGCCTTTCGGCCGAAGGCCACATTATCCTGACAATCCTGTTGATCCTGTACAAATATTTTTTATAAAATAAGAATCCATTCCTCTTTTTCATTCAAACTCAAAAGTTTTTTTATTTGAACAGACCGGCCGCTTTTTTTGCTGGCGGCTGGGCTGACACCTCGTGTGAAACTACGTTTAAAAGCGAACCGCAGAATATCGAATAACGAACCGCAGAATGTCGAAGGGTGGAATCGCTTTGCTCAATCTTTTTAATAAGATAGATAGAATACATTCCTTCGACATTCGATATTCCTTGTTCGATATTCGATATTCGCCTTTTCTTGTTTCTTTTCTTTGATCAGACTGGCCGTTTTTTTGGCCAGAGGCAGTGCTCTTATGAAACTACAAATAAGGTTTCAGGTGTCAGTGTTCAGGTGTCAGGATATTACGCCCTAACTCCCAGCCACCGGAAATTCAATATAAACAGCAAATTACAGAAGCGTAGGGCGGGCCACCGTGCCCGCCAAATCCGGTCGGCACGGTGGCCGACCCTACGTTGTGATATGAACAAAGTTTCTGACATTGATCAGACTGGCTTTTTTTTGGCCAGAGGCCGCGCTCGTGTGAAACTACATTTAAAGCGAACCGCAGAATATCGAACAAGAAATATCGAATGATGAAGTGTGGAATCGCTTCGCTCTGACTATTTTAGAGAAATTTAAATCGATAGAATACCTTACTTCGAAATTCATCATTCCTTGTTCGATATTCGATATTTGCTTTTCGAAGTTTCTTTTCCGATCAGACTGGCCGTTTTTTTGGCCAGAGGCCGCGCTTGTATGAAACTTCAAAAAGTTAAAAAGCGAACCGCAGAACCGCAGAATATCGGATGTCTAAGGGTGGATTCGCTCAGTCATTTAATTATGAAATTGACAGAATTCATTCTTTCGACATTCGACATTCATTATTCGATATTTGCTTTTAAAAGTTTCATTTTCGATCAAACTGGCCGCTCTTCATGCCAGAGGTCGCGCTGACACCTAACACTTGCTTGCGCTGCGAAGCCCGAAGGGCGAAGAAGTGAACACTGCCGGTAAAAGTTGTCACCTTAATTAACCCTCTGAGGTCAACCATAGCCGGGTCTTCCGAGCTCGTATCACTACTCCGCCGACCAATTCAAGATCACCTTGCCGGATTTGCCTGACCGCATGACTTCAAATGCTTCTTCATACTCGGTAAAATGGAAGCGGTGGGTGATGATGGCGTTGATATCCAACCCGGTCTGGATCATGACGGTCATCTTGTACCATGTTTCATACATTTCACGCCCGTAGATCCCCTTGATGGTCAAGCCGTTGAAGACCACATCGTCCCAGTCGATGGCAGTGCCCGGCGGCAGGATCCCTAATAGCGCGATTTTGGCGCCATGGCACATGCGGGGCAGCATCGATCGCAGGGCGTCCGGGTTGCCGGACATTTCCATGCCCACGTCAAATCCTTCTTTCATGCCCAGCTTTTTCTGCGCATCCTCGATTTTTTGCCGGCGCACATCCAAAGTCAGGGTGGCGCCCATTTTCTTAGCCAGTTTCAGGCGGTAGGGATTGACATCGGTCACCACGACATAGCGCGCACCGGCGTGACGGGCAATGGCGGTCGCCATGCAGCCAATGGGGCCGGCGCCGGTGATCAGCACATCTTCTCCCAGCACGTCGAAGGACAGCGCCGTATGGGTGGCGTTGCCCAGGGGGTCGAAGCAGGAGAGAATATCCCTTGGGATGGCGGGATCGCAGTACCAGACGTTGGTCACCGGGATGCTCAAATACTCGGCAAAAGCTCCCGGCCGGTTAACCCCCACACCGCTGGTATTCATGCACAGGTGGCGGCGGCCGGCCAGGCAGTTGCGGCAGCGGCCGCAGACCAGGTGCCCTTCGCCGGAGACAATGTCACCGGGCTTAAAATCATGCACGTTGTCGCCGATATCCGCGACCGTACCGACAAATTCGTGCCCGACGTGCATGGGAACCGGAATCGTTTTTTGGGCCCAGGCATCCCAGTTATATATATGAACGTCGGTGCCGCAAATGGAAGTTTTGTCGATTTTAATCAGGACATCATTGATACCGATCTCCGGCACATCAACATCTTCCAGCCAAATGCCGGTTTCCGGTTTGGCTTTGACGAGGGCTTTCATTTTCATGTTCATATCCTCTCGATTGAACCGATCGGCTTTGAGGTGTTTGGGATATAGTGTTTAGTGTTTGGTGTCTGGTGCTCAATGTACGGAGACTGGTCATATTTTCTCTAAACACTAAATACAAAACACGAAACACCTATAGGACAGCATTCGATCAAGCAGCATGCGAATGTAATATCTAATCAATAACCTTAAGATCTTTGCCCACCTTAGTAAATTTCTCCAGCGCAAATTCCAGATCCGCCCGCGAATGGGCGGCCGAGATCTGAACCCGGATGCGAGCCTGGCCCTTAGGGACTACCGGATAGAAGAATCCCACGGCGTAAACCCCTTCATCCAGCAGCCGGGCTGCCATTTTCTGGGCCAGTTTGGCATCTCCCAGCATGATGGGGACAATGGGGTGGCTGCCGGGTTTAATCGTGAAGCCCGCCTGGGTGATTTCATCCCGGAAGTATTTGGTATTTTCTTCCAACGTTGATCGGGCGGCACCCGAGTGCTCCAGGAGATCGATGGTTTTCAGCGCGGCCGACACAATCGGGGGCGCCAATGAGTTCGAGAACAAGTACGGCCGGGACCGCTGCCTGAGCATTTCAATAATATTTTGGCGTCCCGTGGTGAATCCGCCCGAGGCGCCTCCCAGGGCTTTGCCGAGCGTTGAGGTGATTATATCAATGCGCTGCAGAACGCCGCATAATTCGGGTGTACCGCGCCCGGTGGGGCCGACAAAGCCGGTGGCATGGCTGTCGTCCACCATGACGAGGGCCTCGTACTTTTCCGCGAGGTCACAGATCGGTTCCAGTTCGGCATAGTCACCATCCATGCTGAAAACGCCATCGGTGGCAATCATCCGGATATTCGCGCCGGCTGCGTCTTGCAGGCATTTTTCCAGTGCCTGCATGTCCGAGTGATCATAGCGATAGCGGGTTGCTTTGCACAGGCGAATCCCGTCGATGATCGAGGCATGATTTAAGGCATCTGAAATAATGGCGTCCGTTTCCCCGAGCAGGGTTTCAAACAGACCGGCATTGGCATCGAAACAGGAGGAGTAGAGAATGGTGTCATCGGTGCCGAGAAAGTCACTGATTTTTATCTCCAGCTCGTGATGGATATCCTGGGTGCCGCAGATAAAGCGCACGGAGGCCATGCCGAAGCCGCGTTCATCCAGGCCCTTTTTGACTGATTCAATGATCTCCTGGTTGTCGGCCAGCCCGAGGTAATTGTTGGCGCACATGTTCAGCACCTGCTTGGCATCGACCCGGATGCGGGCCTGCTGGGCTGACGTTATGTGACGTTCGGATTTTAAAAGCCCGGATTGACTGATTTCCTGAAGTTCTTTTGCTAGCTTATCACGATATTGACCGTACATGGCAGGCTCCCTTGTTTGACAGAGGTCAGGTGGCAGAGGTCAGATGACAGAGGTCAGAGGTCAGAGGACAGAGGTCAGAGGACAGAGGTCAGAGGTCAGACGACAGAAGACAGATGACAGATGACAGAGGTCAGATGACAGATGTCAGAAGACAGATAACAGATGTCAGACGACAGATATCAGCTGTCGGAATCTTCCGATTTTAGATTTAATGTCTTGTCATCGACTGTCCTTGCTGTGCGCGATGTTTTATGCCCTGCGCCTGTCGCCGATTCCTTTATTCCGCCTTCCAACTGCGGCTCGGCCGGGCCCGTCGCATCCCAACTTTCTGAATTCCTCAATACCCTACACCTCGCATCTTCGACCCGCTGCCCCTCATCTTTCACTTATAGAGCCTGCGCATAAACTTAAAATTGATCAGAATAAATTACAAAATTGTAGGTCCAACATTTTAAATTTGGTCAATGTTCTTTGAAAAATTGGTTAAAGCAGCAATCTGCTGTGCTTCAGGTTA
>Ga0209339_1000768_pt1 | contig 12422 bp, 5 predicted proteins | sample OlaalgELextract3_FD_187376 | JGI IMG/M metagenome (GOLD analysis project Ga0209339, IMG submission 187376) | Olavius algarvensis symbiont microbial communities from Tuscany, Italy - Type A ELBA extract 3 (SPAdes) (version 2) | ecosystem: Host-associated > Annelida > Digestive system >... | reverse complement strand
CGGACCTACCGTCTGGAACAGTCTGCCACCAGCACTACGTTCGCCAGATCTGTCGCAGAACACCTTCAAGCGGGCACTGAAGACGCATCTCTTCTCATCCGTCCAGCGACACTGAGTCGTTTTCGAAACTTTGCCGCTGCTTATAAATCTGCAGACTTACTTACTTACTTACCCGTGTTTACAGTCTCATCGCCACACCGGCGTAACTATGTAGCACTGTCTACCAGACTGTAAACACGGATGCTCAGGCGTATACCATGCACTAATCACTTGACAACTTGTGCCAATTTGCACCCCAACAAATATACTGAACCCACCTGTTCAAAATCGGCGAATAAGGAATAACCTCAGGCGACTCAACAGTTCGCCACACAGAAACCTCGGCCACTACTATTCGCCACATCGATCGTACCACACAGCTCACAATCGACAATACCGAACTCAAACAGAAGACATCTCCCACACGATACTCAGAGCTCGACTAACTCTCAACTAACTCTCGCAACATTCACTGTCCTTTAAGAACACACGAAGTAGGACACCCGCTGCATATTAATGGCCCAACGCTTAATAAACATGAACACGGTTCAAAACACACGTGCTAATAACAAGGTCAGCAGCACAGGAAAAAGCCGTTGAGAGGTGTGGCCTAAATTACTATATTAGGCAGGCACTGACTTCCGATACATTGGATAGAACTGGTTTCACAGGTGGAATATAACTGAAGCATGAACAACAGTGCATCACGAGAGCGTGGCTATGCACCACCCACTCTGCACCTCATTGGCTGACCTATATGATATGACGTCAAAGCGTCATTGATTGACATTTGTCCGTAGACACAAGTTTGCCAATATACAACGCTCGAGACCTCATACCAGGCAAATCATAAGCTAAACAGAATGGTAAGGGGAGAAGGGAGGGCGACTCCAAGATCCTGACAGGCAGTTTAAATGATGCAAAGAAAAAATACGTTCAACACGGCCTTTAACTCAACTCAACTAACCACCCCAAAATAAAAGAGTGGTTTAACAAGAGTAAAGAAGCTAAAAAAAGCTTATATATATCCCCGATTCTTTATTAAACAGTCAAGATGTTTTTTTAAGTTGCTATTGTTTGACACTTGATTATTTATGGGTCACGTCATTTTAAATGACGTCTATGACGAGTCGTCAGTTGCAAACATTGCAACAATGTTGTGTTGGTTTCAGAGAGAGATGGCTCACTCATGTAAACAACCCAGTAGATAAATGGAAATGTAGTATATCCCAAATTCGGAAACCATAAAGTGTTACAATTATAGTCAGTGCATGTCAATGTAATGTATTACAATTGAAAACTGGCACTAAGCCGTACTCCTGACCCTAACCGACCCACGGGCGGGTGCTGACCCTAAACAATCTACGAGCGCGAGATTTTCGACAGGAAGTGTCTATACACACAGCTAGGGTTGGGTTTGGGTTTTTCTATTCTAGGATTGTAAGCGAGCCCTATGCACTCAGTGTTCCTGAGTGGAGTGCAGTCGAAAGCTCTCGGGTGTAAGCTTACTTGTTTTTAAGGTTTCAGATTCTGGGACCGCTGTTTTGAGGATTACCGAAATGTATGTTGGAAGCTACATAAGTGCAATAATCTGGTGCGCTATTTCCCCGTCATCTTTGTGAAGATAGCCGATATCCTTCTAGAATTAACATAACATTTCTCACCACAATGTGACACTTTCTGAATTTAATTTTGTTATCCAACTGATAAATTCATTGCAGTGATCTGAAATTTTGCCACTTAGACCATCTGTGGCACACAACAAACAGTGACTATGTCAACTGAACTTAACTACAACTCACATTGGCATTAATGGTATCATGTGGTGTGCTCAGTCAGGCTAGTATTACGCAATAGATAATGTGTATGAGTCACTGAATGCAGTGATCACAGTGATGTGCTGTCTTGAATGTTATACTTGTTTTTATTCTGCTTGACAGATTTTGTGGCCAAGAGATTAGCAGCGTACTGATGTGGAGATGCTTGCCAGCATGTTTCTGCAGTACCATCAGCATTTGTTTTGCTGTGTTGAAAACATGTTTCAATTTTGTCATTCATTGTCCTTCTAAGTGCATTATATCACTGTGGACTTCTTGCCAGATATTGACTGGAAAGAGAATTGTGTTATTATGTGCTACGGCCATTCTGCTAATTCTTCCAATCTTACTTCGTGATGCTCGACACTCGGCATTCCACTTGTTCCTGAACAAAACTGTTCTTATGGAGTCGATGAAAAATGCGAATTCACAGCGTATTTTACAAGCAGAAAAATATTTTTCCTTGCTAAACACCAGTGGAATGTATAACCAGCATATGTCACACAGTAGCATTGCATCTGAGCAGCTTATTAATGTGTCACTGACCATTATAACAGTGTCACGCAACAGACATGAGATTGACAAATATGAGCCAAAGTACCTGACACAAACTGTGTGGAAGTTCCATTCACTGCTGGAGAAGTGGCTACTTCATAGTCAGCGTCTACATGTACACACGTCAGTCTGCAATGTCGACTCCATTGTCGCATCATACCATGAAGCCCATACATTGTCGAAATTTGTACCAGTGTTCTCACGGTTCAACAACCCACATTTCTCCTTGGTGCACACACTGGAGAAGGAGAAACAGGACTACATGTTCTGTCTGAATAAGTCGCTGGAAGTCCACACAGAGGCCAATTACGTCTTTCTTGTTGAGGATGATGCTTTACCAACAGATGATATATTTGACGTTCTTTGGCATGTGCTTCTGATGCACACTGAACAGTCATTTGTCCGTGGTGAGTTCCATTCCAAGCCATCTGATCTCGCTTTCGTTAAGTTCTATCATCCAGAAAGGCTGCTGAATTTCATCAGTCTTCAGCCGGAACGGCTGCCAGAATTGTTTTCTTATGCTGCTGTGCTGTCAACAGTATTAACCGTTGTCTATGCTGTCATTTGTGGATTTGCAACAACCAATGACGTAGTGACTGTGGATATCTGTTGGAGAAACCTGTTTCTGTTCTCGCTAATTCTTACGCTAGCATGTGGAAGAACAGGAATATCCGAGTGGCGTCGTTTGGCATCGCCAGTCTTCTACAGCTACACTCCAGCGCCAAGCTGCTGCACACCAGCAATGCTGTTTCCTCGTTTAGCTGCACAACTTACGGTGATGTATCTCAATAACAACACTTGCACAAATAACTTTGGCAAAGATTCAGTGCTTGACAATATGCTTCGGGATCTGCATTTGACAGCATACCTTGTGCAGCCAAACACATTTACACACATTGGAGTATACTCTTCACTGCGCTGGAGGATTGTCGACCCATTTATGGTTTAATGTATAAAATTCCACTATTGTAATATGTGTTAATTGCATTCTGTATAATTATACAGAATGCAATTAACACATTCTGTAAACTGTGGAATGAAGTGCCATTCCATTTGAATGACTACATTTCTGTGTTTTCTTTCCAATACAGCTTGTCTGTACATTATTCATAAGTTCTGTGACTTATTGATATGTGAAAGTAACTTATGTTGTTATCTGGGTTGTTACATCCGCTAACAAGGCGGAGGTTATTCTGTTGTTCTGTAAACAGGATAACTGATGAACGCAAAAATGGACGTCAACCAAATTTGGCACGGATAGGCAAGGGATGACCCTCTATAAGTGATTAACTTTTGGTGATGATTCGGATCCGCATGTGGAATCCGCATCACTTTTTCATTTTCTTGACCATTGCGGAATAGAGGAGTTTCGGACATATGTTAGCATTTCTCATACAATAAACGGCCAATTTGTACCATACTTGGCGAAATAAAGTTAATGCATCCACAACATTTTGGGACAGATCAGATGGACATCTGGATCCGGATTAATCTGAAAATCCGGATTCGAATCCTGGATCACTTTTGGCTGAAATTTTGGCATTGGTGGAGGTTTGCGCTGTCTTGAGTGCTTGTGTTTTTATTATTTTGTTCTGTCTGCTATCTATGCACGGCATCGGTAAAGTGCAACGTCATTCCAGCTTGGTACCATTATGATAGGCATTTATGCTGTGTTAACATTCCATAGTGCAGACGTCATCATTTCTACATATCTGTTATTGTAGTGCAAGTTAAAAAGCTGCACATGCCAGTTTATTCACACTTGACTTTCCCGTCTAAGTGTTAGTTACTATATAATTAGTTAAGTAAACACCACAGATGTATGGAATGCCTGTTAGCAAATACATTGTGATAAGTTTTAGTTTTGTATGTATAGGTTGCATTATTTCATTACTTACTTTTGTCGCTTATTTTTCAACGCACTGTCTGCAGTGAGTTAATGTCCCATAACCCACTCCACTGAAGCATGACCAAGCGTCATCAATTGATCACCCTGCAACAAGCAATAGCACACTGGATGAAATAAGTTCGCTGTAGTCTGTCCTGTATGTAGACTACTCTACTTTGTGTGTTTGTCAGCATGTAGACATGTTGCCTTTTGTTGCAATTTGTGTATGATATTGCTCTGCTCAAAGGCGTAGGCCTTGCCTTATTAAGCCGCCGCTCACGAGAGTGAGAGCGGCTTCATGTAACGGGCCTGTCCGTCTGTCTGTTTGTTTGTCTGTCTGTCGCCAAAATACAAAAACGCGATTTTCTCAAAAACTAAGCAATTTATCGTATCGTCTGCAATACACTTGTTAAGAAAGATGTCTGATGCTTGCCAAATGCCGTCTGCACTGCAACTGCACACTGCTTATCTCATTCTTCTAAGTTCTAGCACCAGTTTGGTTCTAAGTGATGTGCCACGTGCTTTCATGAAGAACTGTGTTGCAGACTGCAGAGCCACATGCCACATTGCAGGGTGCTGCCACATGGCGAATCCAGTTACATGTCATCCCAGAGCCACGTGTCGTGTCACGTTGCAGGGTAGGCCTACTGCCACTTGGTGAATTCACTGTCACGATCCCAGAGCCATGCCACATGCCATATTGCAGGGTGCAGTCACCTGGTAAAATCAATGTCATGATCGTGCCACACTGCAGGGTGTAAGAATTCCATCCGCCATATTGAAAATCGTTCTGCCATATTTTTTGTTTTGTTTTCTTAATGCAGTTTGGGCTTTGGCGAGCGGCAGCTTTCGTATCGTCTCCAATACACTTGTTAACAAAGATGTCTGATGCTGGCCAGATGCCGTCTGCACTGCAACTGCACACCGCTTATCTCATTCTTCTAAGTTCGAGCACCAGTTTGGTCTAAGTGATGTGCCACGTGCTTTCATGAAGAATTCATGAAGAACTGTGTTGCAGACTGCAGAGGTATTGTGGCCAAAGAACGTAAGTTTCTGTCAGTGGAGATTCAGCCTCATTGTACTTCAACAAAGTATCCAGCTATTCTGTGAAACCAATTTACTTCAATATCAGTTCTTGTTCTGAGTTGCACGATTTCACGTGAACATATTGCTACCATCTGGAATGTCAGTTTTGTGTGAACTGCCTTTCTTTAGATCATGATATAACATCCAATAGCGATTTTACAGCACTTTTTCCAAGACAATGCGGGTGAGCCAGTACCAGATAACGGATACATTAATCCACACTATCATAATTATACCCCTCAATACCCAATTATTTCACGACTTACTTTTGTCTCCTATCTCTCCACACAGTGTCTAGAGTGTGGTAACGTCCCATAACCCACTCCACTGAAGCGTGACCAGTTTATCGCGCTAAACGCAGGCCCATGTTGGCCCTAGCACGACGGTCATGAAAAAGTAGGTTATACAATAGTCTCTCGTGGTATGCACTCGTTACACTCCTGCCTACCTTTGTTGTGCATTTGCCTCATATAATTCAATTGTACATGCTGTACCAATGATTGTTACATCAGTTCAATTCTAGTCACTTTGTTTAAAGTTATATGACAGTTTTGATGTACATAACATAAATCAAATTTCACAACTTAGTTTATTAACCAGACTATTAATCAACAGTTACTTAATTACAATATGATGCGAGTTCAGTAATCAAACAGGATTCGTAAATGAAAGTAGAGCTATAGACACGTTCATCAAAGATGCCTGTGCTAGACACAGTTACTACGTAAATGCGGAAGAAGCAATGTATCACTGTACTTGACTCGAACTGTATTATCAACATACTGATCAACACGAGCTTTGTACATACACACTCACTATCAGTTTTCGGTACACACTAGTCCACTGCTAACATGGATATTCACACGGCATAGCTGGTGAATATGCCAAGACTGCAGCTCAATCAGTTATGAGCAAAATTTCATCTGAACAGTTGTGGTCTGCACAAATACTGTAACTAAAACACTGCACAAAGTTAGTCACATTTCACATCTTGTGCTAATGCAAACTATATCCGAAGCCCACTATGCCTAAGATGGGAAACATGACTTGCATTGTTTTAGTCCCAACTCCTAGCTGTAGTGCTGCTGCATAAAACCTTAGGCAAGTTTCTTGCACCCTGTTGTCTCCATCACCAAGCAGTGTAATTTGAAACTAGGAAAGGTGGAAGCTAAACAGACACTATGTAACACACTGTCCCTGTGTTCATGGTGTCTGGCTAAAGAACTAATCAGTGTTGCCTGATGAGCGTTCATGGTCTAACAGACTCTGTACCATTTTATTTTACCTTCTCAGTTTTGAGTACAGCAAGTTCTCAGTAGCTGTACATTCTGGACAAAATCTGGTTCAGTACCCCCGGAAAATTAAGGCCATGATTTGACAGCATATGTTTTTGTAAAACACAAATGAGTTTGAAGAATTACTGCCAGTGTTCTTGGCTGCAGGCAATCATATGACACTAATGATGATGACAATAATGCTGATGCTGGGAGGCAGAAAGTCGTCATTTACTGGCCACAAGTTTCAAGACTTGACCTATCATCGCTCCGACGCCATCAAAGATATCGTGAAGTCCTGCTTCGCACATAAATGCAGCTGTTGTCACTATCTTCTCCGTGGAGTCGACCAGCGCTTCCTGAGTTACAGCAGCTGTTAAGAAAACTACAGCTATGTATTGCAGTCTGTTAGTGTACATACCGACAGTCAGTACAACTACCTGGGTGTGAAGCAGACAGCTTAGTAAGTAGTTAATTCTATGGACACAATATCATAGACATACATTCAGTGCCGTCTGATGGAGAATTGCTCCTAAAATAGATGTCCTTTAAAGTCGTCCTCTCCCCTTTCATGGCCTGAACACACCTACCTGTATGTAACGAACTTTTCCGGAGCAGCGGACCAGTTACCACTGCATGCCCTCGTGAGCACTAAGCCGAGTTCACCCATATTAAATTCCGTTTTGTTAACTAACTGCTGCATCTGGATAACAACTGCTGAAATGCAAACTGTTCCATCGCTGTTACGATTTGTGCTAAATGATAGGCCTACACTGTTTTAACCCCACAACCGTCTCGTGAACTCAGTAACTTTGTAAAGTGTCCTAGCAGTTAGTCCTTAACGAACGATATGCCACTCATTATTTTCTTGTTTAATAATAATATACAGGTGCAGTAGTGTCTTAGTGGTCAACAAAAAATAGCTGACAACAAATATACTTTCCATGTTGCAGACAAACCTATACGTACAAAGACCCGACCCGTATACTCCGTTATACAGAGTGGTCCAAAAAAAGTAAGCCCCTACTGAATTATCAATAAATCGTATTAAAATGTGCCAATGAAGCTAGTTCTTGTGTTAAATTTCAATGCCAAATAAGCACTGTAATATTATGCCGTAACTTGTTAAATATTGTATTAATTAAATATGTTATGCATGACAATGTGTGCTGTCAAAAAAGTGCGCACAGCTCGACTTGCACTGCATTCCTGTTGTCCTTTTGAGCACGGCTTAACTGACAACAGTTGTGTGGTAAGCCACAGCTACATGTCTTCTACATGTGACATGGATATTCACTGGGTGCATTCACACAATAACAGTCCTCTCGGTGCTGAGGACTTCACAGGTCAAGCAGAAAAGATACTGTGACATTCTTGTTGACATGCTTGGCACCCATCTGTTCAATCGCTGTTGCTGTGCCCTGGTCTGACCCAATAGTCACCTGACAACCTTTGATTACATTTGCTGCCAGCACCGGAGATATGCAGCACAAGCTAAACACAAGTCATTTACTACAGACAATCAAAAACATATCAGATAAAGTAACAACCTCTACATGTCTAGCATACTTAATTGTTCCTGCACATTGTCATAAGAGTTTATAAATATGTTTGCATTTCCGATCATATACCTTAGATAACCAATACATGCTAGATGCAATCTGTGCTTTTTCGTTATGCTCAGTACAACAAGTCTTTACACAGTAGCAGCAGTCCCAGCAGTATGAAACGTTCTTTTGTTTTCTGCCACTTCAACTGTGTTGTTCCACTGTTTAATGTGTCAAAAATTATCACAAGTGACAACTTAACGTGAACCTTATTCCCGGCTTAATCAATGTAATGTATTCAATGAAGCCGTTAACTTGCATCATATCCACAGTAGCAGTGCAATAACGAGAAAGGCTATTCAACCCAAGGAGGTCAAGAATGACATCTCTGCCAGGCCTCCAAAAGTTGTCTTCAGCCTCGTGTGACCTTGATCTTTGACCTCCTAATCCCCAAAGCTGATCATTCCATGCTCCTGTCCGACGGATCACTTGTGTCAATTGGCATCAAAGACAGTTCATTCACTTTCAAAATATCACGTTCACAAGTTTGGTAACAGATAAACGAACAGACAGATGCAGAATGAACGAACAGATTGAGAACATTATGCCTCTGTCTGCCAGTCTAGCCTGGCAAAGGCATAAAAACAAACAGATTATCACAGAGTTCTACCCGATTGGTTTCTTTGCTTTGTGAAAATCCTGCAGGACTCGTTCAACATCTTTATTAACTTTCATCTTAGCACCGTCAACTGCAAACGTACTCCTAGCAAACAGTATCAAAACATTATTTATTGCCATTGACAGACATCATACATGTTGACAGCGTTATGACAGCTGAATAAAGAATTTGTTTGTAGTATAATTTCAAAAAAAATGGCGACTAATATTTTCAGTCAAATTGTGTTGCTTACTTCAATGATGTTACCCAAGAATATGACCTTAAGAAATATTTTCTAATAACTATCAGCCTCAAAACCAGTTATCTAGCAGAACAATCTCTGCATTCAACACCCATTACCCGCAACAATTCACAACATGAATAATCCACAAAAACTTATTTACTAATGTACCTCAAGAATTATGAACATACTGTTTATTTACAGACAACATACAGATTCTTTGCGGCGCCGAATCCACCAGGAAAGACGACAGCATCAAACTGTCCTGCTGACAATTGACTCAGAGGCTTTATGTTGCCACGAGCAATTCTGGCCGACTCCACCAGAACGTTACTGACAAGACATAAAACAGACAGAAACCTAATAAATAAATGCAGGTGATCACCACGTAACTGATGGAAAAATATTCAAATGTTTCCTTGAAGACTGCTGTCAGACACCTTTGGTCCAGAGACTGACAACATAATAGATGACCTTTAGTTATTTGATTTCCATTATTCTCCATTACTTTTCCACAGTTAGCCTACATGGAACGATCTATCAGTCCTCCAATCTGTGCAGACTGTTGTAAAGTAGTATGGTCGTGCACCTTCCATTGTAGGCCTTTGAATGTAACAGGTGGCTGGCATAAGGTATTAAAATATTGTTATATATATTACCTTAAGCTGCTGGCACCTATAAGTGACCTCACGTGCTTGCTTGCATCACAAAAACGGTTTTGTTGTGAACTGAGTCAAAGGATCATCATTAAATGATTACATCACGGGACGACAGCCAATAAGGAGATTCTACTGGCTAATGGAAGAACTTTAAACGACACATTGAAGTCATGTTAATAAAACTACATAGTGTAGTAGTCACAGACAAGTTTGAAGTCTGTGTGACTTACAACAGGAAGTAAATGAACCTGTTATATCGTGGAGTGAAGCGATTGTCAACGGACTCGACCGTTTGAGAGGTCCAGCCGTGTTTTGTTGCCAACAACTCCACAGAAGTGTACGTTCGACAGAAGACGCAAGCATCTTTCTGGTCGTACGGCGCGGTTGACAAGTCAGTGATCAACCGACGGTCAGTCACAGAGGAAGTTCGAGAATGAGAGGCATACGGTGACATCTCGACAGAAGAGACAACGAGTCACCATCTACCGTGAAATCTCAACGCTCGAACCATTCTTCAGCATTGCATGCTCACAGCTAGCATTCTTGCTATAGACACTGTTAAATATATATAAATAAAGGTGCAAACCTTTATATATAACATCAGTGTTGTAATTTAATTGTTTTAGTTAATAAATTTTAATAATAACTATACGATTTATCATTGATCAATGTGACTCACTCAACAACATAACAGAGTCCAAACTTGTCCGTCCGATTCTGTCAAAGGAGATGAATGGCCGTGACATACACATTAAGTTAGTCAGGTACATCGTAAAACAGTGGTGTGTTCTGTAACTGTCACTGCATTTATCAAGATTAAAATATGCAATTTTTGCTCAGTTAACCTGCAGCCTTCGTTAATTCATAGTAAATTTTATGGTTTAGAAATTACTCGTACCGAGACTGTCCTTCAGCAGGAGAACCAGTGAGGTGATTAACAACATGCATCTGATTCTCATCAGGTGCAAACATGGCAACTTCAGCTTTGCCGCGACTCAGATGAACCAAACACCTTGTTACAGCAATGCACAGCAGCCATCACTTAATTTCACTGTTGCTTTAATCTGCTCTCATCTACTCTATTATTCACTGCAACACAATTCAGCTTTAAAGACGACAAAGAAACAATTCAACTATCACAACTGACAATAAATACTACAAAATCCATACATACGCAGACGCTTCATGAATTTCACTTCCATCATACACGCCACAACCAGACAAAACCTGCCAATTATATCAAATATTTATCACAATTAATACATTTATCAGCCAAATCACTGAATTAACCTTACATACAAGTAGTGTGCACAATATATCATGTTAATAACGTGGAATACAAATGTTTTATCTCTTACACATACTGTAAATGAAGAATTTGCTTTAAAAAAGTTTAACCATGTTTGTTCACTGCCGGAAATAATAGATAATTAATATCAATCTATATCTATTACATACAAAGTCTGTTGTTAAGAACCCACACACGATCTGATATTACTTTCGGCATAGCAGGTACATAAAGAACAGGTTGATAATATCACAAGGGTATATACGGCCTATGCAGTAGGCAACAGTGCTGTATGGCTTGATTGCGGCCAATGCCACTGGCATATTTTACTTCATTATATGACTACAGTAACATTTTGTAACACTGTGTTAGGCAAACATCGTTTTTCGGTAGCTGCCCCACTAGTTTGGAACAGTTTGCCATTAGATCTTAGAACTGCTAACTCTTTACCAGTCTTTAAGAATAACTTAAAGACTTTCTTATTCCGCCGGGACTTTAAGTAGCCTATGCCACCGAGCGCCTCTGATTACAGGTCTTAGTACCTGATTTTGGCACTATAGAAATTTTGTATTATTATATTATTATTAGTAAACTTACAAGAGCAACTTTAGTCTGGGCAGCTGACGTTGTAGATAAAGCACGAAGATGCAACGGCACTGACAAGCTTAACACTTGTCTGCAGTGTGAAGTGGCAGACGTCAAAAAGTGCTTCGCCATTCTCAATATCTGAAAACAAAGCACCACACATCATAATCATCACATTTATTCGCCATAAAGTTGAATTTACAAATACAATATATAAATGACATGTAGGTGCTCATTAAATTGCATGTCGATGGTTTATACTTGACAACAGAGATTATATAGGCCGTAGCCTCTACTTCAGAGTAAGCTTCCTCAGCTGATACTGCTGTGTCAGTGAACACAATGTCATGATGCATGGGCGACGCAACATATCCGGCAGACCCGGCGGCTGCTGGACCAATAATTTGACAATCAACAATTTTTCTACCGGTATGTTCACGTTCTGTCAACTTTCGTGAACTTGAAATAGCCTATACTTGTCATCAGTTTACGCCACAATTCCGTTACTTTAGCGTCGTCTAGCACATGGGCGGTTTTTATTTAAAGCTTGGGTAGTTGTTTACAGCGCTCCCCCAGACCCCCTAGCTGGATGCTAAAATCCCCCAAAAGTTAACAGCGCGACCTAAAAACACACATTTGCAGACCCCATTTAGCATGCCAGAATGCTCTAAAACTCACCTACAGCAATCTACAATTTCAACATTTTCCGGGGGAGGACCCCCGGACCCTCCGCTTTAAGGGGGGGAGGGAAGGGGAAGGGAGGGAAGGGAAAGGGAGGAGAGGGA
>Ga0209339_1000767_pt1 | contig 12427 bp, 1 predicted proteins | sample OlaalgELextract3_FD_187376 | JGI IMG/M metagenome (GOLD analysis project Ga0209339, IMG submission 187376) | Olavius algarvensis symbiont microbial communities from Tuscany, Italy - Type A ELBA extract 3 (SPAdes) (version 2) | ecosystem: Host-associated > Annelida > Digestive system >... | reverse complement strand
GAATGTCTATCAGACCGCGCCGAAAGGCTTCCTCAAAGTCAATCCCGACTACATCCATGTCACCCTCTCTCAGTGGCACTGAAACATATCCTCTCACAATGGCTTCGGATAATGACATCTCCTCCCCAGTCAAGGGATGTCGAAAATATCCGGTGTCAGTGTCAATTAAGCCACGTTCTACAGCTTCATACAGTGAAATGGCTGTAAAATACGAGCCATCTTCAGTTCTGTCTTGCTGTTCGTCAGCGCCTCGTCTGATCGTCGTCGTCGTACTTCTGCTGATGTCTATCACTGCTCCACCTGATGTGTCCTTGCTGACGTCAGATCGAGACAATCCATGCTCTGGTATGTAGCCCTGGAGAGCCATCTCAGTCAAAGTCAATGTCTTTCCAGTTGCTCTGTTCTCCACATCTCCACTGTGGAAGTCCATCAAACCAGTCTTCTCAGCCTCGGTCAGTGTGATCACATGCTGTGATGCAGGATCTATAATAAGTGAACAGTCTGGGTCAAGAAAGCCGACGTCGACTGCCTCTTCAACTGTCATACGCTGGTTTGTTGCTGGGTTTCGTACGCGTCCCAGCGGCACAAGCAGCAAGCCAGTAGTCAGAGCATCGTTCAGAGTGATAACATCAGGAGCCATCAGTCCACCATGCCGAAGTCTGTTGTCAATGATGCTCTTTATATGAGAGTCAATCAGACCACGTCTCATCGCTTCCTCTGCAGTCAGCATTTCGCCTGTCCGAGTGTTCTTTATCATACCGGTATTCCAGTCTATTTCAACTAGACCAAGCTGCAATGCCTTACTAGCTGGCACTGCCTTGCCTGTTCTACTGTCAATCATTTGCCCATCATCAGCAACAGTCTGTTTTGTGGTTGCAGTGACTTCGGTCGTTGAACTGGGAACTTGTGGCAGTCGTCGACGTCCAGGCTTGCCAAAGTCAACATCCATCGGAGTAGCCTGTCCGGCCATGGATGCCGTTGATGTAGTAGTGACTGTTTCCAGTCCCACTGCAGGAATCTTTCCATCCACAGCTGAAGGAGCTGTAGTTGTGACCATGTCCACCTGCATCGCTGGAGTCATTCTGCTTGATGCAGCAACGACTGTTTCTGACGATATTACAGCAGATCTCAAGTCTCCCTTCTCTGGTGTGGCACTTACTTTTGACAGAGTTCGTTTCTGAGGTTCTCCCATCTGTGGCGTGGGGCTGGGTTTTGAAACAGTTTGTTTTGAAAGTTCAGGTCGCTGGAATGTTGTGCCAGGAGCATCGGAGTCGGTCAATTGTGGCAAGTGTTTAGGCGGCTCCAGTGTTGACTCTTTTGTCTCTGTCTTCTCAACTGTAGTCGTAGTTCTCTGCATCATACGCAGTACTCCATCTTCAACAGTTACTGTCATTGGCTGTGTTTCTGTTGATGATTGCACAGTCTTGCTGTCACCGCTCTTCTGTGGCGGTGCCGCAATGGCAAAGCTGTCAGTTGGTGGAGCTAAAATAGCTGCTGCCAATTCCGTCACCCTCTCCTTCAGGCGAGCATCTGCCTCAGTTGCTACATCAGTCTCAAACGCTGACTGAATCAGAGCCAGCCTGGCCGCATCAGTAAGAACAGGTGCACCAGGCAGACTCAGCAGACCGAGACGAGCAGCATCAACAGGTGCGATACGACGCTTTGTGTCGGGATCACAGAAATACAGAGACTGGCGGTCAACAATTCCAAGCTGCACTGCACGTTTAACAGATACTCGCTGACGACTACGTGCACTGTAAACAATGGAAGCATCTTCAGGCGTCAGACCATGCTGAATGGCATCATCTATTGGCACCTTGGCTCCTGTTTCCTTGTTCATAACACTAGTGCTGTCCGAAGGACAACAGCTCACAATTAGGCCATAGTTCATTGCCTGCAGCACTGTTAACTCACCAGCACTGCTCTCACCAGCAACATCAGCCGACAAAGTCATCTTTCCAGTCTGTCCGTTAATAAGTCCATCAGCCAATGCTTCCGTCAGAGACATCCGTGCTCCAGTTTCCAAGTTCACTACAACAGTGACTTCACCAACAATAACTCCATCATTCACAGCATCAGACAACGTCAATTTCTTGCGTGTCACCGGATGCAGCAGCAGTCCGGAGTCTACATCAAACAATCGGCAAGCAACTGCATCTTCTATGTTCAGCTCAAGCTGCCCATCAACATCTGGCAAAAATCGTGGATCCAGTGCAACATTAGCAGCAGAAATTTGTGACATATCCAGTCGGCCAGTGTGTGCATTAATCAACTGCCTGTCGAAAGCCTGATCCAGTGTACACACTCTGCCTGTCTGTAGATCCACAAGCGCTGGTAGCTTCGCGTTTATCAGATGTGAATTAACAGCATCTGACAGAGACATGACGTAACCACTAAGTGGATTAACAAACTTTCCTGTCTTGACACTGAACAGACCAAGTTTGACGGCTGCATCAAACGACAACTGTCCTCCAAATTCTTCCTCTGTCAAACTGTCAGCAGATATGGTTTCTTCTATGGTTATAGCAGACGGAGGCTGTTCGACTACTTCTGTGGTGCGTATTGTCATGTGCACATCTTCAACAGGCGACTGATCTGTCATTGGTACAGCTGAGCTCTTTGCAGCCTGCTTGTTGTCAATCATTCTAGCTGTTGTTTCATCAATTAGTCCTTTGCGCATGGCCTCAACGGGAGTCCACTGTTGACCTGTGTTTCGCTCCACGATCATCCCTGTGTCCCAGTTGATGACGGCCACTGATCTATCAGTTGTTGTCTTCTTACCTGCTACCATCGACCTCGTGATGGCAAGGCCTCTCCGCACAGCCTCATCAATACTCATTGTCTCCTTGGTGGCTGGATTATAGTACAACACGGGGTCACGACGAACTAGACCGAGCTGAAGTGCCTGTGACAGTGGAATCTGAGTTCCAGTTATTGGGTTGAAAACAGTAGCAATATCATCAATTCTGTCTGCAACAAGTGTGCTACGGAACAGCTCCTTCTCCTCAGTCTTGTGTACGAGCTGGCCCACAATGAGACCACGCTCTAGAGCTTCTGATATTGGCATTCGCTGGTGTGTTTTTGGGTTGATGTACATGCCTCCAGCCTCATCCACTAATCCATTCTCAATGGCATCACAATATGGAATCACATCTCCAGACTCCGGATCGACAACTCCTGCAATCTGAAATCTTTTATGTTCTTCTGACAGTTCTTCACTTAAAATCTCCTCATGCATTTCTGCCTCATCATCAATGTGAACACTGGGCACTTTTTCCTCACGTGACTCAGCATCTTTGTCTGCCGATGGCTGTCCTCGTTCCACACGCACCAGACCACGTGTCATGGCTTCATCGATAGACATCATCTCACCGGTGACAGGATGACGAAACTCTTTGCTGTCAAGGTTTAGAATGCCAAGTGATGCAGCCTCGGCGGGGCTTAGCTCACGGTTTGTTCTTGGATCTACGACAGATTTCAGTGTATAAGCAACTTGACGAGATACAAGTATTTCACTGGCCTGAACTGCTGGTTCACTTGTTGTCACTGTAGATTGCTTAACATCTGCAACAATGAGACCATGCTTAACTGCATCTGTAATTGGCATTACCTCTCCAGTTGCAACGTTAGTGTACAGTCCCTTACTCTCATCCACAATACCGCGCTGGATGGCTTCAGTAATGGAAATCTCTTTACCTGTGGCTTGATCAACAACACTCTGAACTGAGAACGTTGTTGTCGTATTTATAAATTTGGATCCTTCTTGCACTGTTACTGTGCCACTTGTGTCGGTGAACACTAGACCACGTTTAATTGCTTCTGAAATTGGTATCTGAAACGCGTTTCCAGCGTCATCTTTACCGAGATACAACATGTTTGCCCGATCAATGATTCCACGCTGCAACGCTGTGTTCACGTCGACTCGTGTTTTCAAGTTCGGGTCAATGGCACCGACAATTGTGTAGCTCTTGGTGTCCTGCAATGATCTAGTTTCTGCATAACCCGAAGTGGGCATTTTACTCACTCTGACAAACCCACGGTCAATGGCATCTTCCAGTGACAACGCTTCACGTGTCCTCGTGTTAGTGTACGTTCCATTTTCCATATCAAGGATACCTCGGCGGCTTGCCTCTTCTCTCTCAATGTGCAATCCAGTTTCTGGATCAACTGCAGAGATTATGGTGAACTCCTGCCAATCAAAAAAGCTACGATCTCTTTTTGACTGTGTGATGATGGTTCCTCGATCTATTAGGTTCCTTAGTGAAAGACGCTCATTAGATCGCCTATCACTGTAGTGTGCTGTAGGCTCGAGTAATTCTTTGTCAATTGCTGTCTTTATGTCACATTTTGCACTTGATTCTGGATCAATGAATAAAGCTGTTTCCACATCAAGAATGCCATGGACCAGTGCTGACTCAACAGAATACTCTTCGCTGGTTGTTGGATGCTCGCAATAACCAGTATCTGCATTGAGAAAACCGATGGTGATGGCATCTGAGAACGACATTGGCAGGTCTGGACGGCCAGAAACTCCAGTAACTGAGCGGGTAGAAGCCAGTGAACTGACATGTCGTTCCTGCGTCAGGACCGACTCATAGCCACCGTCCTCCGTGCGATAACCGTGAAACTCCCGTCTCTCATGACGTCGGACACGCTCAGTGCCATCTGCAATCTTCTGCGTGTATTCCTCCGTGTCCTCCGACTCCCGGTGGTCATCTACACCATACCGCACATTCAGTGAGCTTAACTTGGCGACGCCAGTCGACTGTTCAGTCACTACATCACTCTTTGCACGCTTCTTTGGGATCTCCACGAATGCCTCAGTGTCCGAATCATAAACACTGCTGACTTGCAGAAGACCATGGTGTATAGCCTGGTTCACCGACATTGTCTTGCCTGTTGTTGGATGTGTGAAAACGTTGTTTTGAACAAGGCCAGCTCTCACAGCATCATCAACAGACATAACCCTCTCGGCTGAATCTCCATACTGGATCTGTGACATAACCGTTGTCGTAGCTATGATAGGGCTAGTTGTCTTGAGCAGTAGTGCTGCATCTGACGGTTCTATCAACTTAGATGACACAGCCTCTTCTAGACTCACTGCACGACCACTGTGAGGATCTATGAGATGCCCAGTAGCTGGATCAAACAGACCTTTCTTGATCAACTCAAGCACAGACAACTGCTTGCCAGACACATCATGATAACCTGTTGGTGTCAGAAGTTTGTCAGCCAACCCACGCTCAACCAGACCATTACTTTCAGCTTCATCAAGCGGAATTTTTCGACCCGTTCGTGTGTCCACAAACACGCCAGTTGCAGGGTCAATAATCCCTGCAGCAACTGCTTCCATCAATGTTAACCGATTACCAGTTTTACTATCAATGATTGGTCGGTTAACAAACGAAACGTCCTTCTGAACGACTTGTGCGAGGCCCTCGTTAATAGCTGTCGGTAAAGGCATCACACTGCCTGTCTGAGGGTCTATGAACTGACCTTCTTTATTTATAAGTCCTCGCTCAATAGCTTCACGTAAAGACAGCAGCTCTCTGGTCTGAGTGTCCAAAATACACTTCAACTCAGTGTCAAGAAGTCCTCTCTCGACGGCCTCTAACAGAGTCAGCAGTCGCGAGCTGCCAACAGTGGAGTCATGCAGATGTCCACTATTGATGTCCATCAGACCGCCAGTCAGTGCAGTGTGCAGAGTCAATGGCTTCTGTATCAGCTTCTTATCAACAGCCTCATCAAGCCTCATCGCTTTTCTCGACTCCAAGTCAACATATCTGCCAGACTGTGCATCAATGATTCCACGGCTCACAGCTTCAGCAACTGTAATGACGTCACCAGCTGTCGGATCATAAACTTCTCTCTGGTTGGCATTCATAACAGCACTCTCCACTGCCTCGTTGAGAGTCATGCCACGTTTTGTCACAGGCTCAATCAGCTTCCCTGACTGCACATCACAGACATCTTTCTCGACGACATCATGCAGCGGTAAGGCAGGTAACTGTGTTGATGGAAAATCTGATGCACCATAGTAGCCATGCACAACACTTGTGGATCTGGCAATGACTGCGTCCTGTGACAGGCGACTAGCAACGTCGCTTGACAACAGTCCACGTTTTGCCGCCTCCGCAGCACTCAGCTGTTCTCCAGTTCTGGGGTCAATGACCTTGCCTGAGGACACATCAATGTAACCTTTCTGCATAGCTTCCACTACTACTAGTTCTTGTCCAGTGGCCGGATCACGCACACCACTTCCTCTCTGCATCTGACTGGCAAACTCTTCATCTACATATCCAAGCTGTACTGCTTCAGACAGCGAGAGCCGACGCCCAGTTTTAGGATCGACAAGTTTGCCGGAGGCAACGTCAAAGAGCCCAGAACGCACAGCATCTGTGAGTGTCAAATGACGACCAGTCTGAGGGTCTGTCATCACTGCAGACTGCAGCATCTCTCCTGGCACACTGTGTGATATTACTTCCTCTTGTACCACCGTCTGCACTCCCCGATGGTGTTGTGGGCGGAATATTTCGATGACATCAGAGCCCGTCGACACCGTGGTGGCAATGCGATAGGCAGACATCCGGCCGGCCTGGTCAGGCATGTCGTCCATGTCATCAACACTCAACACCCTCAGCTCGGACTGGAATGTTCGAATACCAGGCGCCTCCAGCTCCAGGTTATACTACACAGCAAACAACACCAACACAAGCAACACAATTACATTACTTAACTCGGTACATCCCCAGAGTCCAACTCATCGTTCCAAAAATGAGATCACACAATTATAACTCTATAAAGATTTATTCACTTTCTCATAAGTTTCCGTGCGATAAAGCAACATAACATATTATGCTGTAATGCTTAAAAGCCTCCTGCAATTTGAATTACTACAGACAAGCTAAATCATAAAACTTTCACTGCTGCTTAATGCTTCATTATGCATTTGATTAGAGTTTAACCAGTTGTTACATCATAGGTCTAATTAGTTAAGAATTGCAAAAAAAATCTGAATATTTCAGTGTCAGACACTGCAAGTAATAGTGCCACTACAAATAAAAATACTTGCAGACAACTGCAATTTCATACCGTACTTGGCCAAATAAGTGTTGTGAACAGAAATGCCGGATGTGTTATTTTAAAACGTATCTGATTATCAGGCCAATAGCAGCAACTTTTGGTACAAAAAATCATTAATTATTCTTCATCTATTTACTTACTCTATTGCATGATGTTGTAAAACCAGCTGATGTTATTTTACGGCTCTCCTGGGAGTTTCGGCACTCTACAAATTCTACACAGTGTCTCAAAAAAACTGTGCAATAAATTTCCACGAATTTTAATAAGTTTTGATAGGTAGATGTCATAGTGGCTGAATTGTATGGTATATAAATATTTTTCACCTAACCGAACCCTACCTTGTGAAACTCAGATGTTCTAAATAATATTGCTACATAACCTTGAAATGTATTATTTGCAACGAACTATCTGACGACTGAATTAGCACACATTAAACTAAATATGGTTTATTTAGCAGAGTTATTAGTTGTCATGGCAGATCGGTTCAAAACTGTCACAATTCGTGCTCGAAATGTGCGCCGCGTACATGGACACAGCGCTTAGACGACGACGCGTCTCTCGCGTCTCTCTTCCTCTAGGAAAGCGTCAGTGTTATGTTCTGGATGTGCAGGGGCGCCGTCCTGTTGAAACACAAAAAACTCATCCTGGGACAACCTGCGCATATCTTGCAGTGGCATCTGAGCAAGAAGGTTGTCGTGACAGTATGCCCTCTGCACTGTGACACCAAATCTGAGCAGTCTGACTGTAATAAATCCAGTGTTAGCTAAAAATTTAGAATATCCGCATTTAACAAGGTACTGTAGTGACATAGGTCAGGTTAGGTGGAAAATGTATACACACTACACTACACAGCATACAATTTCAGCCATTTCACCATCTACTTACCAAAATTTATTAAAATTTGTGGAAATTTGATGAAGCTCCGATGACAGAAACAAAAATGCACAGTTTTTTTTGAGATATGGTGTATGTTGACTGATTGAATGACTGAACTACGGTGTCCACGATATAGTCTGTAGTCGACAGAAATGAACTTAAACAACTCAGATCACTCAATGCCAGCCATAACATGTTTGATGCAGTCAACTTTTAACAAGAGGTCAAAGTAATTTGACAAAAAGCGCCTCATGGGGCCCATTCCCCGGTTAGAGGTCACCCCAGGGGGTCGAAATTTGTACCACTGAATTCCTGGGGTAGGGTTTCCTATTAGTGTTCCATAGTAACTATAGGCCTAGGATGCACCGTTTGGCCACAGTGCACGCGCGTGACAACCAACCAACCAACCAACGACCAACGACCAACCAACGACCAACGACGTCACGACACAGCCTATCTCAATAAGCGCCTCTTTTACTAAAGTAAAGTGAGGCGCTTAATAATATTAACAGAAAATACGAGCACATAAGTCACAGAAAATGTCAGTCATGGCAGTTTCCTCCTTCACACAAGTCCATTCAGTCAAATATACAGCATGACAGCATATATAATGAATTAAGAGTATGTCTTCATTTCAGCAATGTGCATTAAAAACTGCTGACCAGATATGTGTTGAAATACACCCTGTATCCATATTTTTTGGAAACACAAGAGAGAACACACTGTACAAATGGCACACAAAAACATCACAAGGTTGCAGCAACAGAAAACTGAACAGTGAAACTCACAGGGAAGTAGATGCCGACATCATCATAGACCTTCTTGATGTGAGTCAGTCGCCGATGCAGCTCTGTCATAAGTCTCATGTAGCGCTTGTTCAGCTGATTCATCTCACTCACCACACAGCCTCCATCAGCAGCCGCTGCCTCTTCTCTTGCTGCCGCAGTTACTCCAACTTTCTCCATGTACTGCCTCATCCGTTTCTCGTACACCTGCACACATTCAGCAGCAGTTAACTTTTCAGTAAGTCAACACATGTTATCTAACTACAACACACAATGAAGTACTGTCTGACAAACCTATTTAAACTGTGAAACCATTACAGTACGATTCTGAGATGACAGATTATACAACAGACAAAACTGTGAAGGCAGAGTGGTCTGACAGCATGTCAATGAGTTACACCTGCCCTATGTGCCAGCTCATGTTAAGATACAGCAGTCACATCAATGACTACACACGTCAGTGTCTTCGCACCTCCAATCAAATCAAATACCCGTAACATGTGCAGATTCCGTATCTCTCTATGAATGTTTTTTTTAAAATTGTGAACATAAGCCAACTTCAATTTATGCAGTGCTGCTGAAACATCAAAGACATAACTTGTTTAATTTCCAGAAACCACAGAGCACTCAGCAGTGCAAACCTCCACAAAGACAAGAAATTCCTGCATCCAGAATAAAATGTTTTCATACATCGCACTTCCTCACAACAGACTCGGGATATACTGTATGTACAATGTACGTGTGTACAAGACGAAAATTTTTAGCCAAATTTTGATACTGCTAAAAGTGTGGAGGTCACCTTATATACGAGTCACGCTAAAAGCTGCATCTAAACACATTATTATGCTGAGACAGTCAATTAAGCTACGGGCGAAAAAGACACTCAATCAAGCCACGGGTGGTATCAATCAAAGGCCACTGATGCCATGCAGTAGAGCATGCACACGGGTGGCATCAATCAAAGGCCACTGATGCCATGCAGTAGAGCACGCACACAATGCATCAGCATGAGAATTATTCACATTGAAGTGGCCTCGTCCAATTCACGTGTGTGCCTGTCAGATGATGTAACTCGACACCTCCTGACAGAACTGGGTGCCTGCAGTATGCTGGCTTGATTGACATTGGAACACTTACCTTTAATGAGAACCACGGGTCAGTCAAATCAGTGCAGCTTTATAAACTGTCATTTGCATCATAAAGCACTGACTGTGGTAGTAATAGTGATAAATAATTTACATTCTCAGCTTACATGTGCATCACCAACTGTAACCACATTTTTCCTGCCAGAACAGGGGAATCAGCTTATAAATAAATCAATGGATATAAATGGATATATGCGAGTATATACAGTTAAGTAGATGATTTTATAAGGCAAAGACACAGCCTGCTTGTGAGACGTAAGTAATCTTAGACAAAGAGAAGAAATCAATGCAGCACGTAGTTAAAGTGCACACAAACTCACCTTAACTTCTTTGATGAACTTTCCACCATACCGATTCACGGCCTCCATTGTAAACTTGCGATCTTTTCCTTCATTGTACAGTTTCTGCAACACAACATTTTCAGTGCATATTTTGTAATAATAAAATTTGTACTAAAAACAACCCTGTTAGTACAAGAACAGTGACTCTTAATATTATTTTGCATTCATGTGTGTCAGTCAATTGACAATTGATATTCACTGTCATCGTCACTTGCGTCGTCTTTCTGCTGCTAAGATGTGAACATGAGAAAAATCACAAACCATAACAACTTCAATGTCCCTCTGAGCATCTTGCACTCTTCTGGTCACTGCCGGCAAGCGTGACACGTTCTCCTCCAGGCTGGCAATGCACGGCTCTTCCGTGCGATATGAGTTCTCAAAGAAATGAAGATTTTCCAGTGCTTGATCAGCATTGCTCAGTCTAGTAAACAACAACCACACCGCTTAATCATTTGCTGCTGATTCACATCTCGTGCTCTTTAACGCTGAAAACAGCAAGAACATTTGGCTTGAAACTGTCCCTTCAATAATCAAAAGAACTTGTAAATCCTGCTTATTATCAGATTTATGCAAAAAAGACGCCTTCAATGTCTTGCAGTCCCGTTCAAGGACTTGGATGTGTGCCCTCGAGTAAACTGCAATTTGTCTGCATGCTGAAAAATGCACATAATTAATAAAATTCATAACTCATGGGTTGGATTACCTTTCAGACACCTGAATGACGAGGTTTTCCCAGCGTGCAATGATTAGATCAAGGCTGTTCTCGAGCTGCTCAACATCAGGGTGAAGTCGAGTGATGCCAGGTCGTGTCTTGACAACGAGGTGTTTTAGTGTGGACAAGTCCTGCTGCACTGCGTCAACACGACTCTGACTGCGACGAATGGACGTCTGCATGCTCTGCATCACACACCAATCATACAACAACCGTCATTTATAGTAAGTTCACTCTTAAAACAAATCGTTCTCAGAGGCTGGTGTGGGCTTGAATGAACAGATGTGTTTTCAACCCAGCTCTGAATTGTCCTCGACTGATGGATGGCGAGTGCCTAGGCTAGCTATCCGCGCCCACAATTAGCTAAGCTACACATGGCGCGTTACAAATTATATTTGATTGATTGACTGACAGATAGAGAGAAAGACTGTTCCAGACAGTTGGAGCAGCAAAACGGAAGCTTTGTCAGTCAAGCTGCGTCCTAGTTTGTGGAACGAACATGTCACCATGATGGGCCGAACAGAGGTTTCCTCGACAAGTACAACAGGAAGTTCCATCTTTAATGTGCACTTAAAAACTGACAAGTAGCCACTGATATAAACGAAAACCGATGTAGCCAACTAGGCCAACTCAGCCTTTCATCCTTACGGGGTCGATAAATCGGGTACCAACCTGCCCGGTTGGGGTCACCTCTGTCGGGTGGCAGATAACACTGTGTGATCCCATTGACAAGTGGCGTCCCGTAGTTCTGAGGTGAATTTCACGAAGAACTATACGCTCCTTTACCTTTTTTTTAGAAAAACAACAGTGGTAAACAAATAAAGTATGAGAAATACGTAGAAATATCTTGAAATATCTGGAAATCTGTGAGGCTGCATTAGACCCGTCCATCTTTTCATCTGTCTCGTGCCCACAGTTAACTTGACAATGGAAAACCATACAGTGTTCAGACATAGAGCAGAAAGTTTTAAGTAAAAAGGTCAAAGATCATGGTCACTGCATATAGCACATCTTTGTGATAAATATATAGATTCATGTAAAACCAAGACCAGGATGACGCTCATTCCATGCTGCACATTTAGTCCGATACAATGCAGCAGCGAAAACATGTACTTCCCAGACAAACGGGCGACAATGTTTGAAGCGGTAATGCTAACGTACAGTACTGATATCACTACACTATCAATGCTGTTTGTCCACAAGGTGGTAAATCACATCCTGGAGTTGATCATAATAATAAGATATTCCATAAACAGCACACTGCATGCTAATAACTGCACCATGAACCGTTCGATATTATTTATGTCAGCATGCCGACAGGTTGAACTTTTTCAACTGTTAACGACCTGGACCACCATTAATTAGCAATTTTCCAGAAGCTAGGTGCGCCATCACACGGTCACACGGTAGTGTGACCAGTGTTGTAAGGGCGACGCGTCAAGTCAATGGGAGAAGGCAAATTTACCCCTCTCACCACACCCACAC
>Ga0209339_1000766_pt1 | contig 12435 bp, 6 predicted proteins | sample OlaalgELextract3_FD_187376 | JGI IMG/M metagenome (GOLD analysis project Ga0209339, IMG submission 187376) | Olavius algarvensis symbiont microbial communities from Tuscany, Italy - Type A ELBA extract 3 (SPAdes) (version 2) | ecosystem: Host-associated > Annelida > Digestive system >... | reverse complement strand
AGGGGAGATGAGGGGTGAGGGGAGGGGAGGGGAATGGGCACTACTAGTTTTTGGACCCTTCCGCCGCCCCTGTTTGGGATGCGAAGAAAACTTGTGAGGAATTTCCTCAAAAGCAAATGGTCAGTTAGACAAGACAGTGGCTAGTCAGAAAGGTCGTCATAGCTGTACACTGTGTTCAGAAAAAACACCCACTTATATTTTCTTGCATAAGTCTTAGAAAAATTAACCAATTTGAATGAAAATTCAGACAAAATAGATAATGAAATGCTATTTTATAACAGCATAAAAACAATTTGTATTCTGCTTAAATATTCTTTGCTAGCAGCGATGTAAACCGGACGTCAGTAAAAGTGTCGTTACAGCAATTGGTTACTTTTTTCTAAGAGTTATGCAACAAAACGAAAGTGGGTGTTTTTTTTCTGAACACAGTGTATAGTGCTATAGCCATAGCATCACAACTGCAGGAGCCGAGACTTCATCAATGATTCAACAGTTCCGTCCATTACTCGTTTTGTAGTTAAATGCAGCGTTGTAATTACGTGAGATAGACCTGTCCAGTGAAATACTGGGAATTCTGGGCCCCCTTAATAAGCTGAGGATACAAGGGGCCAAAAATAAACCCTTCAGTAGGCGTGCTACTCAATGAAGTACTAAATCCGTGGAACAGTAGACAAGACTTGTATAGTTGTTTTGGATGTTAACATTAGTCCACTATTACAAACATCTTGTCGCGATATTCATATACTCAAAACATTTATTTACTGCGTATGATGTACAATGATGTACAGCATTGCCTGCTGCCTAGATCGTGCAACGGTAACATGTGTGAAATGTGCGGGCTTTTCGTGGGGTTTAGTAATACTAAAATGGCGATGGTTGGTGTAGACGATAGCAGCATAGGCCTACATGCGGACAGGTCAGTGGGCTTGGTCTGAGGGTCGGCAGCTGCTTGGCGCTATTCTGCACTCGTTACAGGCTGCCTGACAGGATGATCTGTCATAATGAGTTTGTCGTGATGATCACATTGCGTCAATGCATCACCATAACGTTGCCTCGTTACTTACTACACTGTCAGTGGGATAGTTGTGGGATGAAATCCAGAGTTTGGGGTTAGGTTACTAACTAGCGGTTTATACGGGCAAGCATCGAATTGGCCCAATCGTCCATAATTATTGGTTTTTTGTTTATTCGTCTATCAGAAGTTGACGAAGTAACAGTTGAGTCACGTGGTTCACAGACAGAATTAAACTGATCACGTGATTCATGTATTTACTCACGCCGACGCGTAGTCGAGTCCTGCGTAGAGCGTTCATTGCCATCTGTCTAGTTATCTTGTAATCAAGTCGAACCTAAACTGATGAAAAAAAACGCGCAGTTCTAACGCGTCTATTTGCTGCTGTGCGTCGCATTTACCAGCGACTTTCTCTGTGACACTAGTGAGCATGATGTTCAGAAAACGACAACATCTTTGCCACGCGGTGCGGTCCGATGCATAGCGCGGCTTATACCGTCGTATGTTGTCAGTCTGTCCGTCTGTCACGTTCATGAAATTTATCACCTCCCGGTAACCCACCATTCTAGTGTTTGCACACCAAACGTTATGGCAATATTCTGACGGGGACCCCCTAACGGAGGCGTCGAATGCAGGTTGGGTATGAAAAATCGCTTTTTTGACCAATATCTTGCTTTATTTCAGAAATGGTACAACATAGGGTCATAGTTACTGTGGAACGCCAATAAAGGTAAAGGTAAATTGATTTAGGGGCCTATACAGCGCTTTTTTGTAGTAGTAGTAGCAGCAGCAGAGTTTATTTGCCATGAAAAAATATACATGTGAATATAAATGATGCTGCCAAGGATGAGTTCTACGAGTCGCTGGAGCAGGCAATGCAGCTGACGAATTGCAATGATCTGGCGTTATGCCAAGTGACTTTAACGCGGAAACTGGATTAGCTCGGAACTCACCAACCGTAGTCGGTCCTCATGGCAGTGGTTCTGATAATGACAGTTCTCGGCGACTTTTGAATTTCTGCATCAGTGCCAACCTGCGTATCTGTGGCTCCTGGTTTTGTCGGAAAAAACATTCATAGATTCTCCTGGCTGTCAAATGATCACAAAACGGCAAAGGAGACTGACCATGTCCTGGTGAACCGTCGCTGGAATGTGATCATGAAATGTCGAGTTTATAGAAAACCGGAATTCACAGACCAGTGATTGCTAGTATTTGCTACTTGCCGCGTGTAAAGTTGAAAAAGCAGTCCTTCACCAGCCAACCAAGTTTATGATTCGATGTTTCCGAGCCACGTATACTTGAGGTAGAATATCAATACCAGGTGGCTATCCAGAACCGTTTCACGGCACTCGCTAATGGAACTGGCGAATGGGATACATTTAAGGATGCCCATACCGAAGTGGCCGAGGAAGTCCTGGGGTTTTGAAGGTATGTTAGGCATGAGTGGATAAACACGGAATCTTGTTGAAAAGAAGCATACAGCCAGGCTCAACCACGACATGGATCAGTACAAAGATTTAAATCGACAGTGCAAGAAATCGGCAAGACAAGACAAGCAGAACTGGGCCGAATCTAAAGCTATACAAGGTGAAGCTTATCTGGCTACTGGCCAGATTAAAGATGCCTTTGCGTAGTCTAGAAATCTCAGAGCTGCTTGCCCACGGAAAGTCTTGCAATTATCGATGATCAGGGCAAGCTTATAAGTGATAAAGCAGCCAAAGCTCACAGGTGGAAGAATCACTTTGAGCAGCTACTGAATCATCCTTCAGTTTCCTGTCCTGACCTGCCAAGCACTGTACAAGAAGACCAGCAGGTCTGTCAAGAACCATCTGAGTTGGAAGTACACACTGCTATACGAAAACGGAAGATTGGCAAGTCCCGGGCCTGTATAACAGCTGAAATGCTTAAAGCCAGTGGGGATCTTGAGATCTAGTGGCTGACCAATGTGATCAAGCAGGTATGGCAGAGAGGAGTAATTCCACCTGACTGGAAGAAGGGAATTATTATCCCTGTTTACAAGGAAAAGGGCAGCCCTAAAGACTGCAAAAACTACAGGGGCATATTACTCTTATCAACACCCGGCAAGGCTACGGTTCTGCTGAATAAGGTTCATGACCAGCTTCTGGCACACCGTAGAGTGGAGCAAAGTGGGTTCACGCCCGGACGGTCAACGGTCGATCGAATTTTTATTTTGAACACTGTCATCCAAAGTAGGAAAGAGTTTCAGGAGCCTATTTGGATTGCCTTCGTTGACCTGAAGGCTGCATTTGATTCGGTAGACCGTATGGCTCTATGAAAACTGCTACACAGCTTCGGCCTGCATAGCAAAGTTGTTGATCTCATGGAATCTTTGTACACGGACACAAATGTAGCTGTGTCAACGTTGATGATGTGATGTTCGACTGGTTTGCAGTAGGAAGTGGTGTCCAGCAAGGTTGCAGATTGCACCTGACCTGTTCCTAGGTCCAATGGATCATATGATGGAACGCACAGTATACCGAGGGATGACCGGGGTAACCCTAGGAAAGGAGATGTTTACTGATTTGGACTTTGTGGGTGGTGTTTCTTTGCTAGCAGAAATGTTGGAAGTCCTTGTTCTCGCACTGACAGTTATGCAGGAAGAGGCATCTACTTTTGGTCTCCAGATAAATTGGTCGAAAACCAAAATCCTACAGGTTCCCTCTTCCACCTCTAGTTCAACAGTCCAGGTGGCAGATGGACATGTTGAAGTGGTTGATGCATTTGTTTATCTGGGATGCATGATTGACTCCTCTGGTGGCAGCAGAGGGGAGGTGCTGCGTCAGATTGGCATAGCTCGGTCTTGCATGAATATGTTGGAGAGGAGGATCTGGAAGTCAAGCATCAGGCTGGAAACCAAGTTATGCCTCTATCAGACATACATTGTGCTGTGCTGGTTTTGATGTATAGGAGCGAGACATGGGCCACCACAAAGTACCTGCTCTCTCACCTTGATGCATTTGACACATGGGCACTATACTCGCCACATGTATACATGTCAAATGCAGAAGTCAGAGTAACCACTGGTTGTTCACCACTTTCTCACCTTGTGACTAATAGACGTCTGCGGCTCTTCGGCCATATTGCTCACAGTTCATCTGGCGAGGATCACCGCAGAGCCCTCGCACCGGCTATCCGACAAGTGCCGCCCAACTGCAAGCAACCAATAGGAAGACCTAGCCACACTTGGCTCCATGCAATTGAGGCAGACCTTGGCCCTCTGAACTTTGGCCTCACGACTGCCTGGAGAAAGGCCACTACTCGAGATGAATGGCGACATATTGTGAACACAGCAACGCTTCAGCGGAGTACGCTCTGAAAGAAGAAGAAAGAGTAAAGATAAGGGGTGTACAGTGCTTGCCAACGTTGGTCCATTTGTCATCCGTCCATCGTCTGTTGTATGTCCCGTCTTCATATCTGAAAAACTAAGCATTGTTAATATTTTACAGGTTGTGTGACCCAACCAACCAAGAAAAAGATGTTACTGAAAAAAATTTGCTATATACATAGTAATTTTTTGGGGTTACATCTTGTTGTTTACCATTTGCTGCTTTCTGCGAATTTGGGCTATACAAATGGCATTATTATTATTATTATTATTACCTTTTACTGAGCTGAGCGTGGTGGGATTGGCCTTTGACCTGGTTGACTAATTACTGTGTTAGTGCTACAGCGCTGTTGGTTGGGTCTTGTAAAATCGTCTCCGAAATGTCGAGTGGGAAGTTAAACTTTACTATACTTGCTATTGAACACTATGTAACACTATGTACAAGTTGCCACATCCCAGGTGACTCCTGGGGAGATACTCCGGTTTCAGACAAAAAAAATATGTTCAAATATTAACACTGTCTCCTATTCAGCATTTGCATCGGACTAAGCTGTTGTCAACTGAATGCAACTTTGGTACTCTGTTGTTAACGATCATCGTCCATTGTGTTGACAACACCTGCAGAGTGATGCCAAAGTCGAACAGGAGGCGGGCCAGCTTCTTACTGCAGTGGCGATGTTCATGTTTTGTTATTACTGTAGTTATTTTATATTCAGTGTTTTTTTATCTTTCAACACTGGCAGTGTTAAATCTCAAAATTTATGTTCTTGTTATTTATTCTGCTAATGATCAAAAACATTGTAGCGGCTGGTTACAGCGGTATACCTGTAGCTTATCCACTGTTTAGCAGCAGTGAGGAAATGAAGTTTTATCAATCTGTGCAGAATTGTCTGTATGAAGCTGGAATGAATGTCTGGCATATAACTTATTCTGTTTACTGACTTATTTTAAGCTGCCTCCGCAACGTGGGACTTTACACAATGGTGCTGTCATTTTGTTCGCTTATGCTGATTGTGCTAATTATTTGTTCATTTGTCTGTCGCCAATGCGTACTTGTCGGGCATTGGCCTGACTAGCCTAGCAGTGCAATAGTGCTGGCGGCTGTCAGCAGCCGCAGCACTGCTAGGCCACGCGGACCACGGGTGTCCCAGATGTGTCATCCCCCAGTAAAAACTTCATATACCCTATGAACTATATGCTAGCGGCGGGGGCTTACTTGTGGCATCCATAAATATGCCACACTTGTTATAGTTGATGCTGGGCTGAGTGTGCTGTGTTTATTTTCTATTTCTCTCCTGGCTGCTCTTCTTTTATGTTGTTGTTGCTTCATGCAGACGGCTAATGCACTGTCATAATTTTTTTTGATTTTCTTAATTTAGTCACATTGAACAGAGTTTTTTTCTGGTTTTTTTTCTGAAGCAGCTGTTGGACAGTTATATGCTAGTACATGGTGGTCTACAGCTATGCCCCCTTTACACACATTTATGTCAAGGATAGGAACAGTACAGTGAGTCTGACGAGCAAGACAGGAATCTTCTAGACCAAGATTACGACCAAGACAATAACTCTTAAGACCAACACAGGACCAAGAGAGTGAAAATACTGTTTTGAGAATGTCTCGAGTCTAGAGTGTCGTGATAAGCCTGCCCCGGTGGCGCTGTTGGTAGCGTCGCGGTAAGCGCTGCCTGGCTACGGTGATCGGCGAGTCTGGGTTCGAGGCTGAGGCTGGCTAGATCATTGTGTTCGGTTATAGTGGCATATGATTTGAGATTAAATTCTCAGGCAGGCAGGTGTCCTCTTTAATCTGTGACCATTGGCTAATACTGGGTTTAGAGACGCTCAGTATTAGTCGCTGCTTGAACCACTGATAACAGATGGCCTCCTGCTGTATGCCTGGCTGGTCATCAATGGCTGTGTTCACACGTACCGCTAAATTGGACCCTGGAGCCCATGGTACGAGGTGTGCATGAGCTAATGCTATCCATCATGCAGTAAGTATTAGTCGCCAGAGAAACAGTGGTTATAGGCCGAGCATGGTAAATATCATGGCACAAGGTCTCTCCACTCCTGATCTCTACCATAGCCCTATACACATCTCTTTATAAGGAGAGGTCTCGCAACAACTACACACTACACACACCATCAGTATAGCCTGATGGTGTCGCACAACACTACACTAGTCCCTTCCCTGGGGTTGCGCATTGGGCCAGCCTGTGAGGCAGGCCTCAGCACTTGCATGCGAAGGGAGCATGTGTCATCCCAAATAAGAAAGTGAGAAAGAAAAGAGTGTCATGAGACATCACAGACAGTATCGTATTCATTTTGAATGAAACTACGATAACATCACGAATACATTTAGTCTTTTTTTGCGATCAGCGGCAAGCACTAAACTATTACTTATTATAAACAAATTTAAACAACAAATTAATAAAAAAAATACTGTTGAACAATCTAGCTTGATATAAGCTACGACTTCGCTGCTGGTAAATCTGTTATTGTTACTTTCGACGCAACGTAAACATGTTCTGAAAAATCACTTTGCATGCATGCAGCTTAATAATTGATCGAGCTGTTGTGATGATTATATTCACAATGATCATGACTGTGTCTACTGCAGGGACTGAGGACAAACATCAGAGAAGGTGTCCAGACTGTCATCAACAGCATTACGAAACTTCGCCGGCCATCAAAAAGCTAATTTCCGCTTTCCACCGTTGCATAATCGCATCACGATTTTTCTCTATGCAACATTGTTTTGGTGATGTTTGCTAATTCGAGTCAATAATAGATGTACATGCTGGTCGTTTGTTGTAGCTGGTGTTATTATTCTGTTTCATATCCAGTTGAATTCAGTACTGTTAAGAGTTCTGTGTGTAAAGTGAGCATAGACACTGCAGACGTTTGATACGAGGCTTACTTATATCTTCTGTTTGTGACATAAACATGTTCGTGTGACTGAATCACTGGGGTCACCAGGATTCTGTGCCAGAAGGGCCACGGTATGCGTGTTCATGAAATCAGGCAGAACTCACAGAAATTTCTATATAAATATAATAAACTGACGTTAAGCCAACTTTATTGACTATGAAAAGAAAAAAATGTGTGGTGTTCACCAGCAGTCTACCACCGCCCACTGGAGTGGAGTTGTATGTAGATAGAAATTGTGTACATGCACAAGCTCGAGGGGAAGGGGGCACGTGCCCCAGTGCCCCATAGCTGGTGATGCCAATGGACAGAATTACGGAACATGTGTAAACATAAAATACACGTATTGTGTGTTGTTTGTCAGAAAAATGGTTTAATGAGTTGTGTTTTACTAGTCCAGTTTTAAACTTATTTTGGTCGTTGATGATGTGTTAATGTAGTTTTATTTTCACACTTTTGTGGTGTATTTTATTTGATTGTATGAGATAGTTGTAAGTTTGTTTTTAGAGTAAATTATTTTAGGTGCTGTTGCACTCATAATTTACTGTCAGTGTCAGCTGGTAATAATTTTCTAGGCATTTGTTATCCGGTAGTGTTTAGAATACAGTGTACATTGTGTGAAATATTTGCCTAGATTGACTGGTATGCCAACTGTTATAGTCACGACTGAAGTTTCTGCCATGCAAATGTGAAGCGTCACAGTGAAGGTCTGGTTTATGTGTTGCTGGCATTTTTTGTCTTATAGTGTTAAAATATGCAGGAAAACTGAATGCTTTGGTCAGTTGTTTTGAAGGCACATGTCAAAACACTATAAACATTGTAAAAAATCCAAACAAAAATAAAGGAACTTAAGCGTTTTTTCCCTGTTCATTGCAAATTGTGATCGTGACATAAGCAATACTGTGAAATCTTTCAGCTGCTAGAAATCAGTACTTGTGTGGTAATTGATGAAGTGCTTTGCTATCCCAACATTATATGCTTATTTTTCGCTGTTTGTACTAGTTGTTCATTTTGAGTATTTTGTGAGTCGTGTTATATTCTAATACTAATATCCGGGGTTTATTTTAGGCCTCTGAAAAAAGGTGTAGTGCTACCCCTTGCCATTGTAAAAAAGGGGTAGAGCTACCCCTTGAACATATAAAAAAGGGGTAGCTACTCCTTGAACATGTTATCAATCACTAATAAAACCAAGTGGTTTTTATAGCATACAATGTTCGACATTCACTCAAACACCTAAGCGATCTAAGGAGATTGGTTTACCGCTATCTGTGAAATACGACTTATCACTGGTACAGAAAGACTACTGACTTCGTATCCAGTTTGCATTATTAACGCTAACGCATCGAACCAACAATGACGATTGGCGAATTTAGCGTGGCATAATGCATCCATTGTTAGCCATTTCTCGCAAAAAGAAACCATTATTCACCCATAACTACTAATTTACTACGCATATGTAGTCATGTAGAATGCTTAATGCTACCCCTGTGTTGCCATTTAAAACGCCTAGGCCTACCCGTCGCCATTATTTTTTACGCGTAAATTTCCGACCGTTTTCATTTTTTACGCGTACTACGCTTGCTAAAATAAACCTGCTAATATCTTTGGTACAACAAATATATGTAGCAGAAAAAAGTACGACAGTGAGTGAAGAAACGAGGGAAACTAGTGAGTAGCTACACAAACACAGTCTGGTTATGACAAACAGACACTAAGCATCGCGGGTCTTCCAAACTTAACAGCACATTTTTTGTAACCGCAGAAGCATCGGAAGATGAATAAAAAGATGAATAGTTGATAAACAGTATCAGCAGTGATCGATGCATCTTGTAATGATGGCTTCAGAAGCAAGAATGCCACACAGCTTAGTGAGACAAACTAACGAAACTAGTGCTCCAATCTACTAATGGATTAATCTGTTATTTCATTGCAGCAATTAATCGATTGAGGCTATGACTAAATCGGCAGCCTTTGCAGAGCCATTTGTTGACACAGTGGTAATCTTCAGTAACACATCAACTCTATGCAGTCTAATTAGAAATGTGTTGAAAAGATAACAAATACATTGGTGTGCACCATAATGCAAAGAACTTTTAAAAATCTGCATAAAACCAACAGTGCACCACCGAATGTTGTCTAAGTGATCTTGCACAACAGCTGCACTTCGGCGTTAAGGCGTGTTTATATGCGAGTGTGGTGACAGCTCAGTGGACTCTTGGATGGCACTGATCGCTCTCTCCATGCTCGTGTACAAACACAGCTTTATCATTGTTCCAAATTAACCCTTTAGAGTCCAGAGGCAATTATAGTGCCACATCCAATAATATGAAGTTGGAACACTGGCCGTTGATGGGTGGGCCGTTACATTCGGTACAGCGAGGAGGGGTCTGGGCAGGCTGCTCTGCCCAGACCCCTCCTCGCTGTACCGAATGTAACGGCCCACCCATTAACGGCCAGTGTACCAATCACCGTATTGCTGTATAATGGTCCGTTGCTCTGCAGTTTTAACATGTCCATAAAGGGTCAAACTACTTGACTTGATTAATCAACAACTTACTAAACACACCAATAAATAGATTTTAAACTTTTTAATCGATTAAGAGCTCTAAACGAAATGTTTAGTTTATTCTGCAGTGTGATACAACCAATGTTTACAACTTGCAACGAGGTATATCTGTACCTCAGTTTAAAGGTACATTGGGGTAAGACATATTTTACTGTTGCAGTTGACTTCAGGTGACGTATTATTTTCACTGGTAAATGACACTCTTTGTTTTGTGTGACTAATGATGTTCAGTTGCTGTGTAGAACTTAGCTTATTACATTTTTAACTACCTTCTTATCTATGTTTATAGAATCGTGCATATATGGGATGTTTATGTCTGCATTGATGTAAACATATAATCTGTGCATAAGAGTTTACTAATTGCTATGTTATTGAAAGTTGTTTTGTCTAAATGCCATACAACATTTTATCACCACATAGATAAATAGGCAGTATCTTGAAAAGCTGTCACGTATGCATGCAGTTAGACACTGCTTTTTTATTTCTTGACTTACTGTAGTTTGTGCACTGCATACATTTCACAAGACCTATCTGAGTACCGAGTTATACACTGTGTGTCTGAATGAAACTGCAGCCATATGCTGAGACACGGTTTAGTGTTATGGAGTTAATTTTGTTACTTTGCTTTAACAGTTGATAAGTGTTGATGTAAGTGTCAGTGAACTCAGGGTGTGAGCCGAGATAGCTGTAGTCAGTCGATGAGTGGCCACGTTGGTGGGAACTCTTTTGGAGTTTGTTGATGCACATGAGATGAATACCAGTAGATGTGATTTGTGCAACCTTCATGCATGGATGTAGCCAGGGAAGCAGCGGAGCAGTCACTCCCAACTTTCTGAATTTGTTGCACTTTTCTGCAGTGTTGAAACGGTAACAGTATAACATCACTGTGTGTGCATGTACGTTGTGAAAACTTTCTTAGACTTTCCCCCGTCACCCTCAGCTGCAGATCTCACTATGCCCCTGCTTACTTCCTAGCGGTCTGTTCATATCTGGTATGTAAAGATTTATGGATCGTAGTATATATGTAATTGGATCATGATATATATATATATATGTAATGTAAAGTATCCTGTTTATATGGTGCAATACTATTGGTTGTACTGGCTGTAACATTGTGAATGTAAGCAACTAGAAAGAAAAGCTACTCAGCTGAAGAGGTCAAGACTGATGCTTCAAATCTTACTGTGGCCTAGTATGACGTTGATCTTTGACTTTTTGCATCTGGGTCATTGTGAAACGACGGGTATTTGCCATAATATATGCCCGCCAGGTTTGGTTAAAATTTGTCAGACTGTGCTCGAGATATGTTATATTTTTGTGACCTGTTTCAGCCTTACTTCACCTTTAGCTCTGACCACGTGACCCCCAAATTTGATGGTTTCGTGCCGTTGCCCCGTGGATCACCTCTGCCAATTTGCATCAGATTGGTTCATTCGTTTTCAGTATATCGTGTTCGCGCGTCACGGTTTGTTAAGAGGTGCACGGACCAGTAGAGAACATGTCTGTGTCCAGCCTAACCTGGCGGAGCCATAGAAAGCATTGATATAGTTTTGTCATATTGAATGTATGCGAGATGTGCTAGTGTACCTGACTGCTGTGGCTGTTAACCCTTTAAGGGCACATTGAAACCGCAGAGCAACAGACCATCAAACAACAATACGGTGATCGGTACACCAGCTGTTGATGGGTGGGCTGTTACATTTGGTGCAGCAAGGAGGGGCCAGGGCGGGCTCCGGCCATGCTGTGCAGCGCTATGCTATGTTGAGCATCAAAAATCAAGTTCCTTCATCTATTTCTCATCCATGACTTTCCTTTTCCGATGGTTCAAGTTAATCAACCCTTTAGAGTCCAGAGGCAATTATAGTGCCACATCAAATAATATGAAGTTGGTACACTGGCTGTTGATGGGTGGGCTGTTACATTTGCACTCTGGTACAGTGAGGAGGGGAATGATCAGTGACTCTGTGTTTTTCATGTGTTCTTAAAGGGTTAATTAACGTCTGAAACATTGCAGTCTTAGTGGCCTTTCTGCATGTGGGTAATGACTAACAGTCACTTTTTGCTTAAATTAATTAACTCTTTTTCAGTGTTGTTCGTTGTAGTCGTTCACCATTACGTATTTGTATACTTGTACTGACAGTGACATTAATCAGGAGTTTTGGTAATCTCATGTTGTATTTATTATATTAGACATCACTGCTAGGAAATGTTTTATTTATTTGTTTCACAACGTGACGTATACTCTGCACAGCTTACCAAGCAACTGAAACCGTTAAAATTCACATTCAGCAATCGAGTGAACTTGTGTAGCCAGTCGCAGAACAGTTTCTGTTATTTACGTTTGAAAACTTAATAACAGTCGTAGGCATAATTTGCGAAAATTATGAAAAATATAAATAATCAGTAGCAGTGGTTTTGTTTTGGCAAAGTTTGTGTGATGTGTAGCTTTTTGTGCCACTTGCTCGTCCGTCCGGTGTTTTGGTAATAATAATAATATAACAATTTATAAGGCGCACAACGTCAGAAAAAAACTGAATCTGAGGCGCCGGCAGTCGCTAGGCGGGGGAAAGTCTAACAGCGTGTAAG
>Ga0209339_1000764_pt1 | contig 12475 bp, 3 predicted proteins | sample OlaalgELextract3_FD_187376 | JGI IMG/M metagenome (GOLD analysis project Ga0209339, IMG submission 187376) | Olavius algarvensis symbiont microbial communities from Tuscany, Italy - Type A ELBA extract 3 (SPAdes) (version 2) | ecosystem: Host-associated > Annelida > Digestive system >... | reverse complement strand
GACGATTGGTTGAAACAACTGGGGAGATGCAGGGAGCTTTGTACGCAACGTCCTGTTCATCATCAGCTGCGCAGGGCTGAACTGTGAACCAGCGAGCGGTGCACAGCGATATTGTAGGAGAGCAATGTATGGGTCTTTGCCCTCTGACTTCGCCTTCTTGAGAAGCATCTTGACTGTCTGTACCGCACGCTCCACCATTCCGTTTGACTGTGGAAATCTTGGACTTGACCAGACCAGGTTAAAATTCCAATCACTGGCGAAGTCATGAAACGGTTTGGAGTTGAATGGCATATTATCAGACAGGAGAACTTCCGGTATGCCGTATCGAGCAAATAGCGATTTCAGGTGAATAATGACGGATGAAGCAGTTTTGCTCTCGAGACGTGCGATTTCCGGAAAATGAGAGTAGAAGTCGATTACAATGAGATAGTCTGTGCCATCGAGCGTGAAAATGTCAGCGGATATCTTTTGCCAAACTCGGTCAGGAACCGGATGCGGCATCAACGGTTCACGCTGCTGACTGCGCTGGAATGATTGACACGTCGAACACTTGCTGACTAAACGCTCGATGTCACTTGTCATGCCCGACCAATGTACACTGGTACGAGCAAGTTGCTTTGTTTTTTCGATTCCGAGATGCCCTTCGTGTGCAATGTCAAGAATCAGCTTTCGCATGGACTGTGGAATAATAAGCTTGCCATTCAGAAACAGCAATCCATCAATATCACAAATGTTGGCTGCAGACTTGAGTAGCTGCTTACTTTCGGGCAATAGCGACGACGAATCTTTTGGAATGCCATCCCGCAGGCACTGGCGGACGACAGACAATGCTGGATCAGACTGCGTAGCAGCTCGTAGCTCACTGAGACGCTGATCAGATGCTGGATATGACGCAATGACGGAATGGACGGTGACGTCAATGTCATCAGCGAGTTCACGGTCAGCATCGGTTGGCTTGTGCGGTAGGTAGGCACGCGATAGAGTGTCTGCAATAAACATCTGTGGACCAGGCAGATATTCAATACGTAGCGAATATTTCATTAGACGCAACAGCATACGCTGAAGTCGCGGCGTAGTAGCACTAATCTGCTTCTTATAGATAGCTTCCAAAGGCTTATGGTCAGACTGGACGACCGTAAGCCGACCGTAGATGTACTGTGAAAACTTTTCACACGCAAACACAATCGACAACAATTCTTTCTCGATCTGTGAATAATTACACTCAGCATCGGTGAGCGCGCGTGACGCGAAGGCAATCGGGCGACCGCGCTGTAGGAGACATGATCCTAGCCCTTTAGACGAGGAATCGGTCTGTATCCAGGCGCTGTCGGCTGGATCAAAGTACTTAAGGGTTGGCGCCGATTGCAGTAGTGCTTTTAGGCGGTTAAATGCCTCATCATGTTCGTGGCTCCACTGCCAGTCAATGTTCTTGCGCAGTAACTGACGCAGTGGGTCGGTGTGCACTGAAAAATGTGGAATGAACTTTGATACATATGTTATCATTCCGAGAAAACGCTGGAGCTCAGCACGAGACTGCGGTGTCGGCATGTCTCGGATAGCTTTGACCTTATCATCTTGTGGACGCACGCCTTGACCTGAGATTCGATGGCCCAGAAAGGACACTTCTGATACTTTATACTGAATTTTGGAACGATTGAATTTGACATTCTTTTCGCGTGCACGTTCGAATACAGCACGAAGCGTTTCGTCGTGTTCGCTGTCAGTCGCGGCAGCGATGATCATGTCATCAAACACAATGTGCGCATTATCAATATCCCCGAATATTTCCATATTGCGTTTCTGGAAGACCTCCGGACTAGAGGACAACCCAAAAGGAAGGCGACGCATCGAATAGCGACCAAACGGGGTATTAAATGTGCACAATTTACTGCTGACGTCATCCAGAGATACTTGCCAAAAACCGTCAGTCTGGTCAATAATCGTGAAAATGGATTTGCCATGGAGTTTGGCCAGGACATCCTCACACGTGGGTAGAACGAAATGCTCTCGTTTTACGGCTTTATTTAAATCACGTGGATCTAGACACAATCTCAACGATCCGTTTTTCTTCTCCACGATTAGCAAGCTACTGACCCAATCCGTGGGACCATCACACTTGCGGATGACGCCCTTTTGTTCCATGTCATCTAACGCAGACTTGAGACGAGATTGCAGCGCAATCGGTACTTTGCGCGGCGCATGTATGACAGGCGTGACAGACTGATCTAATTCAATATGGTACTGACCTGGCATCTCTCCTAGTCCTTCAAAGACATCTGCGTACTGTACCAGTAGCGCTGGAGTAGTCGCTGGTTGCACGGCGTCGATGCGCCGCACGACGTCCAGGGTAGTGCACGTCGGCAGACCTACGATGGTTGGAGCCGGCACGTCGACGACGAAGAATTCTACCGGCCAACGCTTGCCTGCATGCTCCAGCGTAAGCGACGCAACACCCAGCGGACAGAGCTTGCTGTTGCCGTACGCTGTAAGGACTGTCGACGCTCGATGGACTGTGCCCGGCTGTGATAGCGACTCGAACACAGCTGACGACATCACATTCGCTTCCGCCCCGGTATCGAGCTTACAACGAACCGATGTATTGTTGATGTTGAACTGCTTCCACCAGCACGACTGAGATGACTTCTGGCACGAATCGATGTGTAGATGACCGACAAACATCGTATCTGGACTTTCTTGAAGAACATGAACAGTGGATGACGAAGACGACGATGGATGTGCGGATTCAGCCGACGATGACGTCATATGCTGGACTCGGTGACCGTGCGCTGGACGACTTGACGATCGGCGACGCGAACTGCGACAACAGTTTGCAAAATGCCCCTCCTTCTGGCACGCGCGACAGATCTGCTTGTACGCTGGACACGACTTGGGAGGGTGATTACGGCCACAGTTCCTGCACGACGGCTGCGACTGTACTTCCGATCGGTTGCGATCAACTTCCGGTCTGATGGTTCCACGGCCGCGAGGACGAGTCTTGCGCGACGACGATTGCGCACCATGACCGGGCTCGACGTGGTGCACTGATGTGGTACCAGCGATTGCACGTAGTTGCTCCTTCGTCGCCTCAGCTGCACGGCATATCGGCAGAGCCTTGGCCAGCGTCAGGTCTGGCTCTCGAAGGAGACGCTCCTGCAGACGTGGATCCGGACACCCAAGAACGATCCTGTCGCGAATCATCGAGTCTTCCTGAGTGCCGAAGTCACACGATTTGGCTTTCAAACGCAACGACGTAACGAACGCGTCGATATTCTCGCCAGGTGCCTGATTCAGGCGCCAGAACTGATAGCGCTCATACACAATATTGCGACGCGGTTGACAGTAATCCGCGAATTTCTGACGCACGACGTCCATTTTGCGCTCTGCCTCCGACGCAAACGTAAACGTATTATAAACTTGCAGCGCGTCATCTCCGATGAGATGAAGGAATATGGCAAGTTGCGTAGACTCCGGTTTCTCATTGGCGCCGGACGCAGTCATATAAAGGTCAAACTTCTGTGACCAGAACTTCCAGGACTGTTCCAGATTAGAACAGTCTAGCTTCAGCGAGCTCGGCGGCGCAAAATGACTATAATCCATGATGACAAGTTACACAACGCTACGACTTTACAGGCTCTGATTCCACGACGCCATGTTATGTTCCAGTTTATGTGCGAAGATGACGTTTATTAAAAACACACATTTATTATACTTTAAAGCATGTTACAGTCGCTCAGATCAAAACACGTTCGCGCATCGCTCTGGCGTCCTACGACAAAGCGCTGTCCGTTGAGGCTGGCGGCATAAACCAACGCTGCAATCCTATTGGCTAGTGCGTTCATTTAAACCAAACAGCTGTGTGTTCTAAGTAAGCAACGTCCATAACATCTCCCTTTTTTAAATTAGTCCTTAATTAACGTGTTCCAAATTAGCTGCTCGCAAACAAGCTAACTAATACGTCACAGTCATAACGTAATCGTTAAAGCGAACAGGAAGGTGACATGATCGTGTCGATCGACGCATGATTGACACCGGCGGAGGTTGTCCTGGTGAGGACGACGAAGGTGACACAGATGAGGACACAGCAGGTGGCTGCGCCACGGGCCGCGCTATGGCGGTAGCTGCGCCACACGGCCGGCGGTCGGAAGAGGCAGGCTGCGCTACTGTCTGCCCGTCCGATTCGTCGAGTGGATGAGGTGCGATGGTCGGTGCATCCTCGGCTGTGGATCGAAGATGACGACGATTTCGGCGGAGTACTGACCCATCCTCCGTCTCAACGACGTACGATCGCGGCGTATTGGCGCGGTCTCGTACAATCGCAAGCTGGGAGTCGCCGTTGTGATTCATGCGCACAACGTCGCCTTGTTTCAGCGGCGTGAGAGGTTTTGCAGCTCGGTCGTACACTTCCTTATATCGTTGCTGACGGGCGACGAGCTGGTCTCGTGCACTGGCGACGACTGATTGGAATTGGTCTAGTGATGTCGGAAGTTTCGTGCGCAGTGTTCTGTTCATCAGCAGTTGTGCAGGGCTGACCGTTGACCCGGAGAGCGGCGCACAGCGATGCTGTAGAAGAGCGATATATGGGTCTTTCCCATCCTCTTTCGCCTTCTTCAGTAGCGTTTTGACAGTCTGCACTGCACGCTCTACCATCCCGTTTGACTGTGAGAACCGTGGACTGGACCAAACGAGATCAAAATTCCAGTCTTTGGCAAAGTCATGACACGCTTTGCTGTTAAATGGCATATTGTCACCCATCAAGACGTCCGGAATGCCATAACGCGCGAACAGTGACTTTAGGTGGATGATGACACAGGGTGCAGTCTTGTTTTCCAGCAGTGCGATCTCTGGAAAATGAGAGTAGTAGTCAATCACAAGCAGATAATCCTTTCTGTCGAGCGTGAAGATGTCTGCAGAGACCTTCTGCCATGGTCGTTCTGGAACCGGATGCGGCATTAAAGGTTCACGCTGTTGTGCCCGCTGAAATGACTGGCAGACGTGACATTTGCTGACCAGACGCTCAATGTCACGACTTAGGCCTGGCCAGTACACGCTTGTACGAGCCAGCTGCTTTGTCTTTTCAATTCCAAGATGACCTTCGTGTGCAGTGTCTAGGATTGTCTTTCGCATTGCCTGAGGAATGACCAGCTTGCCGTTCAGAAATAGTAATCCATCGAGTTCACACATTTCAGCTACTGACTTCATTAACAGCTTGACTTCTGGCAGCGGCGGTGTGGTATCATCCAGCACGCCGTCACGAATGTACTGACGAACGACAGACAGTACCGGATCTGAATCGGTAGCCTCACGTAGTTCACGTAGACGGTGTTCTGATGCCGGATATGACGCAACGACAGAGTGAACTGTGACGTCGATGTCTTCTGCAAGTTCACGATCAGCATCAGTTGGTTTGTGTGGCAGATACGCGCGGGATAAAGTATCCGCAATGAACATCTTTGAGCCTGGCACGTATTCGATACGCAGCGAATACTTCATTAACCGCAGTAGCATACGCTGTAGACGTGGAGTTGTCGCACTGATCTGCTTCTTGAAGATGGTCTCCAGAGGCTTATGATCTGACTGGACTACGGTGAGTCGGCCGTAGATGTACTGTGCAAACTTTTCACACGCAAAAACTATAGCTAATAATTCTTTTTCAATTTGGGCGTAATTACATTCTGCTTCCGTTAGTGCTCTCGACGCGAAAGCAATTGGGCGACCGCGCTGCAGGAGGCAGGCCCCAAGCCCTCTGGAACTCGCATCCGTCTGTATCCACGCGTCATCAGCCGGATCAAAGTATGCTAACGTCGGCGCTGATTGAAGTAGCACTTTCAGACGCGCGATTGCATCATCATGCTCGGGACCCCACTGCCAGTCTACGTTCTTGCGCAGCAGCTGACGAAGAGGTTCCGTGTGCTGAGAAAAATGAGGAATGAATTTGGATACATACGTTATCATCCCGAGAAATCGTTGCAATTCTGGACGGGACTGTGGCACTGGCATACCGCGAATAGCAGCGACCTTTTCATCATCCGGACTACACCCGTAGCCTGACAGGAGGTGACCCAGAAATCGGACCTGGGACACCTTGTATTGCACTTTGGTTCTATTGAATTTCACATTCTTCTCCCGCGCCCGGTTAAGCACCGCCCGCAACGTTGCCTCGTGTTCAGCCTCGTTAGCCGCCGCAACTATCATATCGTCAAAGACAACGTGCGCATTTGGAATATCACCAAAGTTCTCCATGTTGCGTTTCTGAAAAACCTCGGGCGATGAGGACAAACCAAATGGCAAGCGGCGCATTGAGTATCTGCCAAATGGTGTGTTAAATGTACACAATTTGCTACTCGCCTCGTCTAATTTTACCTGCCAGAATCCATCCCTTAAATCTATGATTGTGAATATCGATTTTCCGTGGAGTTTGGCAAGTACATCCTCACATGTTGGTAAAACAAAATGTTCTCGCTTGACTGCTTTGTTCAAATCACGCGGATCAAGGCAAAGACGCAATGAGCCATTTTTCTTTTCCACGATTAACAGGCTACTAACCCAATCAGTTGGAGCATCGCACTTCTTAATAACACCTTTTTGTTCCATATCGTCAAGTGCAGCTTTAAGACGCGGTTGTAGCGCGAGCGGCACTTTGCGCGGCGCATGAACAACCGGTGTGACAGACTCATCTAATTCAATGTGGTACTGACCTGGCATCTCTCCTAGTCCTTCAAAGACGTCCGCGTACTCCTCGAGTGGCGACAATGACTGACCTGATGGTGAATGTACGGCGTCGATGCGCCGCACGACGTCGAGCATCGTACACGTCGGTAGGCCAACGATGGTTGGCGCTGGCACGTCGACAACGAAGAAATCAACAGGCCACGGTTTGCCTGCATGCTCCAGCGTGAGCGACGCGACACCTAGCGGACGAAGCTTGGTGTTGCCGTACGCCGTAAGCACTGATGTTGCTGGACGGAGAGTTGCCGGTTGCATTAACGACTCAAATGCAGCGCGTGACATTACATTCGCCTCTGCGCCAGTATCCAACTTGCAGCGCACAGAGGTGTGGTTAATACTGAATAGCTTCCACCAGCACGACTGAGATACTTCCTCACACGCATCAATACACAGATATCCCACAAACATAGACTCCAGGTTTTCTTGAACTGCATGTACAGCTGACGACGGTGCTGTTGACGAGGCCGGCACAAAGTTGGATCTATGGCCATGCGCCCCACGACTTGGTGATCGGCGACGAGAGCTGCGACAAAGCTTGGCCCAATGGCCTTCCTTGCCGCATGCCTTGCAGACTTGCTTGTACGCCGGGCAGGACTTGGGCGGGTGACTGCGACCGCAGTTACCGCACGACGATTGACCCTCTGGCCGACTGTGGTCCACTTCCGATCGGCCGGGTCGACGACCGCGAGAATGAGATCGACGTGTTGACGTACCTCGTCCCGACTCGATCTGATGAACTGACGTAGCTGACGTAGCGCCGGCGATAACGCGAAGCTGCTCCTTCGTCGCTTCAGCTGCACGACAAATTGTGAGAGCCTTCGTGAGCGTTAAATCTGGCTCGCGCAGTAAACGCTCTTGTAAACGTTGATCTGGACACCCGAGCACGATTCTGTCCCTGATCATGGACTCTTCCTGTGTCCCGAAGTCGCACGTCTTCGCTTTAAGACGCAACGACGTGACGAATGTATCAATATTTTCACCCGGCGCCTGTGTTTGACGCCAGAATTCGTAGCGCTCATAGACAATATTGCGACGCGGTGTACAGTAGTCAGCGAACCGCTGTCGAACAGTCGCCAGATTATTTCGATCATCAGCGCTTGCGAACGTGAATGTGTTATACACTTGTAGTGCTTCATCACCGATAAGATGGAGGAAGATCGCGAGCTGCGTCGATTCCGGTTTTTGATCGGCACCAGACGCAGTCATGTATAGATCCAGTTTCTGCGTCCAGAATTTCCACGCTTGCTCGAGATTCGAGCCATCAAGTTTTAACGCACTCGGCGGTGTGAAGAGATTCTCCATACTTGTAGACTACGACTACGGTACGCTACGGTACGATACGACAAGAGGTTCGTTATGTCCACGACGCCATGTTATGTTCCAGTTTATGTGCGAAGATGACGTTTATTAAAAACACACATTTATTATACTTTAAAGCATGTTACAGTCGCTCAGATGAAAACACGTTCGCGCATCGCTGTGCCGTGCTGCGACCAAGCGCTGTCCGTTGAGGCTGGCGGCATAAACCAACGCTGCAATCCTATTGGCTAGTGCGTTCATTTAAACCAAACAGCTGTGTGTTCTAAGTAAGCAACGTCCATAACAATGACAACACGCATTATTCAGAGCTGTAGGCGCGAAAGAAAAGAAGTCTTCAGTCCCCGACAGAATGCAGACATTAGTTGTGTCATTTAAGATAAGTCGGCAGTTGGTTCCATGCCTGTGGTACAGCAGTGGAGAATGGAGACAATAACGGAGTAGTGGAGACAATAGCTGTGTTGGAATGAACTGGACACAAAAAGACATCAAGAATAAAGTCCTAAACTAGACGGGCACTCGGTAGAGCACATTTACCTCTGACAAAAGGATGGGATTTTTGTGACGTCAAATTCCGCGTAGCAGCACAGCTTGTTGGGAGCCTAGGCAAGGGTGCAAAGTTCAGTAGCCTATATGATATCGGAGAAAGCAATCCGGTCCGGCATCCAGACTATGATCCGGATCGGGCTCAAAAGTTAATCAGTTCGTCCATGTCCCGACATCTGTCGACAAGCAACATTTCATCCAAATCCACGCATGCGTTTTTGAGTAATCTTGCTAACAGACAGACAGACAAACAAACAAACACGGGCAAAAACATGTACCTCCTCCTTTGTCGGAGGTAATTATAAATGTATACAGTTTAAAAAAATAAAAACTCAGTTGAAATATTCAAACTAATAACAGACCGGCAGTTATAGTCATTAGCTGTGGTGACTACTGACAGTGCATGTACAGCAGCCATCTGGACGTCTGCATCTTCCAGTTGCAGCAGCTTTATCAACAAACTGACGCCGCCTACACAAGTTATACAGTGATAATATTAATCTTCCATCTAATGACTTTCTGTGTGTGTATGTTCCGTGATAATGCAAAAATGGCAAAGCACACGCTATGTCAAATATATCAAAAATTAATCATTCTCTACCCTTTGCTCAAGTAGGTTTTCAAGTTGACAAGTGGCTATTGATTAACAGACTTGGGGCCAATTGCACCAGCCATACTTCTTTTTAACTAGAGCTTAACCCTGGTATCACAGTCTGAACGGTAGTTCAGATGGTGTTAATGGTGACCTTCAATTCCCATGGGGATAGGAAAATTTCGCCCTCCCCCTCACAAAATCGATACCCCTGGACCGATCAACAAAAAATTGTGCACAGTTGGTTATGTCTACAAGAGGACCCGCTATACCAAATTTGGTACAAATCCACCCGCTGAGGAGTTCTGGGCAAATGGGTGAAATATAACAAAAAAAATTTATTTATTTATTTATACCTTTTTCTGAGGCTTGCCTGCAGGTCAGACCCATGGACGGATTTTTTAAGTGCTCAAAAGACGTGAAATCACGCAAGGATGTGCCTTTTTGGAGTTATAAAACTTAAATTAAATATTAAGTCCCTATTTATTCTCAAAAATCGTCATTATTTGGCCCAAAATAGGATTTTTTTTCACCTGAAAACGCTTAACAATGGGGGCGCTCAAGAGTAAACTGTCCTTAACCATCATCATAGCCCCATAAAAGTTGCATAATGAATAGGCAAACCAGGGTCAGTGATTCCAAATATGACATTTTTACTACAAATTTTGACCCCCTGTCCCCATTAGCCCTCAAATCTCCCAAGTTTTGCATTAAGAATAGGAGTTAATGTCAACTTAACGTTAAGTATGTTTGGTGCAATCGGCCGTTAATTCAGCAATGCAGTTTACCTAATATGTTAAATGGCAAAAAATCTTCACAACCTAGTTTGCCGAAACTGTCTCGACTGACGAGATTTTCTGCCATTGCAGCTACAGCTCGCACTGCGGCAACTTGCACACAAACACTGCTGTGGCTGAGCAGAAAAATCAGCAGATTTTCCACTTCCTCATCATTCAGTATCCTCCGGTTGTCAGCTGCAAACAGACCAATCGCACAAAAAATTATACATAGAAACACATGTGCATAACATCACGAAAACCTATATAATGCAGCAATAGTGACATCAACTATCAACAGAAAATCGTCGAACATGACAGTTGGCCAATCCAGCCTGATATCCTTAACCCACCATTGCTACGACTGACATACAGGAAGCAGTCGACATCAGAAGTCGATGCAGGCTTAACTGGAAGTCGGCTCAGGTGGTCAATTCTCACCTAGTGTGCGACCCCACAATCCGGCAACTGGGTTTCGACTTCCCTCGGCAACAGTGGTCTCTGCTGAACCGTTTTTGCACAAAACATGGACACTGCGGTGCCTGCAGAAGGAAATGGCGACTTACAGACACTGATCTGTGTCCTTGTGGCGAGACCCAGACGATGATCCACATTGTCGAATCCTGTCCTCCTTACAAAACTGAATGCCGGCTTATCTCGGCTACACTCTGCGGATGAAGACGCTGTTTCGTGGCTGACCAGTTATGGTTCATGACACGCATATGAGAAGAAGAAGAACAGAGTGTGACCACTTCATTATCATTAATGCATAATAAGCAATACTAGAAATAACAGTAAATTACCATTTTTAGCGGCACAACAGACGGCCATAGCAACACTCTCCTTGACTTTAGGAGTAGTCGGTACGACTTCAGTTTGTATCGCCGTATCGGAGACTTTCTCATCTAACAGCCAAATCACTCTGCAAGAATCTGTGCCTCGTACATAGTCTCAGATTGACAAAAAGTGCCCCAGTTTCATGCTGTAATTTTGGCAACGTGGTTTTTACAGCTTATTCACAAATAAGCATTGTTTACACTACTCTATCACATACTCAGAGACAGGCACAAATGCAACGATATCAAAGTACACAAATAAGCCGAACTAGTTGGAACTAAGATAATTTATACACGGCGCTAAAAACAACAGTCACAAAGCGCCACAGCTGCAAAACAGAAACGTCTTCAGTATAGTAGTTAAACTGGCAGAGGAGTTCGACGTCCGGCTGACGGAGCTGAGCTGGGAGACCGTTCCACAAATGAGTGGAGGCAACGGCGACCGACGTCGACAACAAGCTGGCAGTCGTCAGTCAAGTACAACGGTGTCAAGCTGTTCAGCAACTTGTAAATCAACACAGCTAACTTAAGTAAGTAAGTATTTGGCGCAGTTATAAACAGTTCACACTACGCCGTGGCCTCACTGTCCAAATAAAAATGTCTTCAGTAACCGCCTGAACTGGCCGTATGACAACCCACATAGTCTGAGATTGTGCGGCAGACTGTTCCAGACTTGTGGTCCTGCGGCGGCAAAGGTCCTGTCTCCAAAACTGCTGCACGTCCGACTGACAACGAGTGTTCGAGTGTTGGCAGAACGCAGTTGTCTGACACGGCGTCGGGGATGAGCGGACAGTCGTCGGCCAGGTAATCCGGGGCACAATTTAAAGCACATTGTTTAAAGATTATCACTAGGGACTTGCAACTGTCTTGCAGCACGTCATATCAGTCAACAAACAAAAGACAGTTAGTACACTTTGTGGTGCACGGCTTAAAAATTTACTAAGCCCTCGTCGCAACCAGGGACTTCATGCGATGGCATCTGTCCTTCTGTCTGTTTGCTTGTCTGTCACATGAAATGCGTACTTGTTGGGCAATGGCCCTACCGGCCCAGCAGCGCAATAGTGCTGGCAGCTGTGAGTGGCCAGAGCGCTGCTGGGCCGGTCACTAGACCAGTGCCCGACATACTGATGGCAGCGGGGACATATTGTGTCAGCCATTTGGGCCACACTGGCTTGTTAAATAAAGAAACTGCTCCAACAACAATATCCAGTACTTGAACGATAACAACATGCTAGTAGAGGTGGGTTGATATATCGAAAATATCGTCGATATATCGCCAATATCAATATATCGGTATCAGTATCATATCTGCACTTTAGATATCGGTTTTTCGACATACTGATATCGCATCGATGACAAGTGAAATGTCGGTAATTTTTGGATATTTTATCATACTTTATCCGACTTTTTGATGTTAATTTAAGCACACAATTATAAGAGTAACATTGAGTATCTTATTTGGCAGTACAATACGTCATTACACCTCGTTACATTTCTAGTAGTCTGAAATGGAAATCAAGGAAAAACATCGACGTCATTGATTGCTGGCGATAATGAAATATATGAATAGAACGCTGCAGTCTTCTTCTTCTCGTATGCGTGTCATTTACCATAATTGGTCAGCCACGAAACAGCGTCCTCATCCGCAGAGTGTAGCCGAGATAAGCCACCATTCAGTTTTG
>Ga0209339_1000763_pt1 | contig 12481 bp, 11 predicted proteins | sample OlaalgELextract3_FD_187376 | JGI IMG/M metagenome (GOLD analysis project Ga0209339, IMG submission 187376) | Olavius algarvensis symbiont microbial communities from Tuscany, Italy - Type A ELBA extract 3 (SPAdes) (version 2) | ecosystem: Host-associated > Annelida > Digestive system >... | reverse complement strand
CTACAGATCACTAGTCACAATCCGAAGAATAGGAACAGTGGCGTCCATTGATAACTGCTACTATTCGATCGTGAACTTGAACTTGACATTAATACGTTGCTTAATAATAATAATAATAATAATAATAATAATAATAATTCTAAGACAATGTTTATGGTGCTGTCATCATGGCAGAGCCGTTGCGAGAGTTCACCCGGTTCATTTGATGAATGTAGAACGGCGCCATGTGGCCGCCAACCCAAGACCAAGCCAGACGACTTAGGCTGTGAGTCTGCGAGAAAGCTGAGTCGATTTAGTTGGCTGGTTGCATACCGAGATGGTTTACCCGACCACAACGTACTAACCAGGTCTGACGTAGCTCAGCTGCGTTGATCGAGGCCAACGCGTTATCACTACGCCAAACCGCCTACCTGTCTTCCTAGACGAATTGATCCAGGTCGCCAGCCCACGTGCTGAGTCGACTTCTTAGTCGACTGAAGCTTAAATTATGTAACTTCCATCATTTTTCCTATCCGTGAAATGATGACGTTGGTGGTTGTGTCAGTGCCGGCTAGTACGCCCGTCTAGCAATTTTAAGTATTCTGTTCTCTATGTATGGGACGTTTTGTATGCGTTAACCTGCTGATGTTTGTGTGTGTTCTTCTAGCTGCTGGGTATGATCTTCTCTATGCTTCTGTGTTGTGCCATCAGAGAAGTCGCATGGTGAGCGTTTTCAGCACTACATGTTGTGCCTCTGCCTGTTGCTTGGTAGGAACTGCACTGTTAATGTGTTTTGACAGTTTTCATATATTTAATTTGCAACGTTTCTGTATTATAATATAGCCTGCTGTAACTTTTTTTTGTCACAGACAGAAGCTGTAGTTAGTTTTTACTGCGTGATGCTACGCATAGTGCGGACTGTGCTGTCGCAAGATGTCTGTCCGTCCGTCTGTGCTGTTTTGTATGTTTGATTTATCGCTCTTACACCACGTTTTAAACTGGAAAGTTTTTTACGTTGATATTTGGAGTTTTATTACCATAAATATATGGTAAATATATAAATATGTGTAAATATCAGTGTAAAGATACTTTTTTCACTTCAAGCACGGAGTAAGAGCTTGATACCAAATGCGTGGATCCTTTCTGAAACATTGGAGACGCCCTCCTCCTTTCCCCTTCCCTTTCCTTTTGTTCCTCTCCTTTCCTTAATATTTAGGCCTACATGTAGTGATTCATCACCCCTGTACAGGCTGTACTCAGTTTATAGCATTTTACGCACACAGTTGTCTTCCCTGTAAACCTGCACGGTTAATAGGTTGCCCGTTGATGATGCGCTCTAGTAAGCCAGCCTCTGGCTGGCTATACCTGAGGGCTGCGCCCTCATGTCAGCCTCCAACAGGCTGGTATTAATGAGTTATGTCTGATCTCGCTTGAACACATACTTCTTTAAACTCTGTTACCCGTAATTACTGTTGTCGTGCACGTGAAGTGACACTGTCATTTATGGACACGTTAATCGCTCTTACTTACTTACTTACTTACAGCTGGCGTGTATCTGCTCTGCTGGCGGCAACCTCAGTCAGCGTGACGCTGACTTCCAACTGCACTGCTCACTGGTCACTGCAGATCATCAAACGTCTCCGCTTTTACTTAGATAGACTTGCCGTGGATAATCCGTGTACTAAATTTAAAATATCTAGCATCACCGGTTCCAGAGATAGGAATGGGTCCCAAATGTTTAAAAAGGCGGTCACATGATCCAATCTTGTTCGGCTAATACTTGCCATGATACACATGTGTACCATATTTGAACTGTCTAGCTTCAGCCTTTCAGTTGATAGGAGGGGGTCCCAAATTTTCAACGCAGGTCACGTGACCAGGGCCACGCCCCCTGTGGGAAACTATATTTTTTCAGTTAGTACTTGCCATGATCTATGTACACACCAAATTTGAAGTGTCTAGCTTCAACCGTTCCGGAGATAGGAGGGGGTCCCACATTTTAAAAGAGGGTCACGTGACCAGGGCCACGCCCACTTTGGGAGGCATTTTATTTTTTGACGGTTAGTACTTGCCATGATGGACCTACATACCAAATTTGAAGTGTCTAGCTTTATCCATTCCTAACATATGGAGGGGGTCCCATACGTTACCTGTAAAATTGACATTGCACATGCATAGTATGACGTCATAGAAATGTTGGGGTGAAAACTAACATTACATTTGGCTTTCTCATACCTATATTTCCTATTCACTATGCAAGTTTTGGGAAGCTGTCGTGAAGAATAAGAAGTGTTTCCTATGAACTCCCACGTTAAGTTCTAGCCATTATCGGCCGACAGAAAATGGGTTTTTGGGAGTAAAAAAGGGGAGAGTTACTCCCCTCGGAAAAATGACCCGCAAGGAACGAACTTACCACCAAACACGTTTCTGGGTGCATATGAGCGTCAAGCCATACTTCTCACGGTAAGCTGTAGGTGCGTTGAAGGAACTAAAAAAATTAAAAAGCACATGACCTGATAACTTCACCTATACCCCCAGGCCACGCCACTTTTTGCGTGGCCACCATTTTTGGCATGTGGGGTCGCGTGGCTGACAATCATTTTTGCCAAATTTCAAGAAAATAAGTTCATGGGTTACGGACCCCTAGATGGCAAAAGTCGCCTTTGTCCATTGACTTGGCATATCGCTCTTACAACACTGTAAGCACTAATGCGCTACAGTGTGATAGATTTAGTAGTGTTCTCGTAGATGCCGATGAATATAAGTATATGGTGAAGACGTGTGGGTGACCCAGTTTGAGGGAATAAATCCTGAAGGTGAAAAAGAAAATGCAGTGAGATAAGGCGAATTACTGTTAAAATTGTGTGATGTACATGTATACCATAACTTCATTGTAATTCAGAAACGGGTACATATTAGACTCCGAGAACACGAGATTTTATGCTTGGCATGATGAGTTTTATTTAATTTTACCATCTGGGCCAAGGCTTGGCCTGACTGTGGCAGTTGTCTTACTTTAATCTCACACTTGACGTCGTAGTTTGTTGTGGCGTGTTTGCAGATTCTGTGAGTTTACAAACTGATGCAAAATATCTACCTTGCTTCAGAACTGCTGTGGACTCTACTGTGGCACATTGTTATTTTTGCGTGCGTTTGTCGAGCCTGTAGCACCATTACTGTATTGACTGGACTAAGTTATTAGATATGTTACTTACACGTTGTGGTTTCATGTGATTTTTCAACTAAGTGGTGTAAAATATGTAATGTTATATTCCCAATAGAAGCTGGAAACTGTGCCGTTGTTAAATCATGATATTATCATAATTTCTGCGTTTGTATTGCAGTTTGGGAAACTGATGTTGTAGTCTCACCAAAACCATTAAGTGTTACCAAGCCTGTTTAGTCTGTCATTTCCAAATTTCAGTTACTTAATTGGCACATTAGTAGGCCTACATTATCCATAAATATTCAAAATCTTCAACTTGAGGCATGTATAACATGTGCTCTAACTTACTCTACACATAGTTACAGTACCGATTTTCAGTGAGCTGTATGGTTTGCTTAGATTACATTATGTTATATTACTTTGTAGCCGAACAATTCGCCGATATCGTTAACTGTGTATTATTTTTCGCTTCGTAGTTTCACAGATAGAGATTTCTCTTAGTAACGTAGAACATCTTTATAACGATGTTTAGTTGCCTATAGAACCTGTAGCCGTCGTAATAACAGTGGATTAGAGATAAACTGTTTATTATTGACTATAAGCGTTTGTTGTAAAAACTTTAGGTTGACATCTGTGTTGACTTATGACGGTTTTTACACAAGATTGCACAGACACGGTGCAGAGATATTTTTTCACAAGCCGTGTATTGCCTACACCACGGGTGCGTTGACCGTGCAAGTTAATTTTAAAGTTGATTACTTAATGCACTGCGTTGTTGATTGGCTGGAAACAATTCAGCAGTCGTTAAATTCAAGCAGTTGCCCAAGAAAAAGCTTATTAGATTTTTCGATGAGACCCACTGTCTATTTGTTTATTATAAACACAATTGTAATTCACCTGTATTGCCAAATAATATCAACATATACCTTTTGTGATCTTTGTCGTTTGATGCGATTATTAATTTGATCGATTATTTTTATCATGGTTTGTGTTTGCTATAAGATCTGTAACATCTATGTTGTCTGTTGATGTAACGGAACTCGTGTTGAGAGTTTATTTCGCATATTGGCTAGTGTCAGTAAGTGATGGGGTCCTTGAGGACTGTCCTGGACCCCGAGGACAAATAATCGTGGCCTTGGCTTCGCCTCAACGCATTGGCTCTAGTCATCTGTAATATTGCTCAATTTATGTACTGTGTCTTTATAAAAGTAAGCCACTTGATGTTTGTTAATAACTTTGGCAAATGTGGACCGATTTTCAAAATTCTTTCACCAGTTGGTTCGTAAGAAAATTCTCTATGTACTTGCCACGAAGATTTCCACCTCCCCTGCAGTGTGTTGCTTCACTACCTCGTGAAATGCGAAAATCCAAAAATGTTACCGAATTTTGAAGTTCGAACGTGACAATTAATATGTTTAACTAAAATTTAATGTGAGATTTATGCAACCTATAACAAAATATCATACTAATGATTTTACTTAAATACATAGTATAGTATAGTATAGCCTAGAACAAAGACGGTGTGAAGATAATCAGGTGAAAAAACACCATGATGCATGCAACAACGTTCAACTGAACAACGTTCAACTGTTGATTCGACACGTCGTCGGACGAACGTCAGCATGTTAGTCAGTCAGTCAATGTCAGCAGTCTTGAGACAGTCTGTCTAACTGTACTGTTAAAACTTTAAAAAGTGCCCAAATTGTTTGCACGAACACGTCAACGGTTTGTTGTGGATGCTGTCAAAATTGGTAACATTTTTGGATTTTTGAATTTCACAAGATACTGTAGCAACGTATTGCAGGTGAGGTGGAAATCTTTGCGGCATATACATAGAGAATTTTTTTACGAATCAAATTAGTAGGTGAAACAGTTTTGAAAACCGGTAACATTTGCCAAAGTTATTGTCAAACATCAAGTGGCTTACTTTTTTTGAGACACAGTGTAGTACCTTTATGTGAATGTATCCTCAGTATTGTGTCACCGTAACTGTGCAGTGTTGAAGCATCTGACTGCAGTCCTTATACGTTGAGGACATAGACGGGTGATTAGACGGCGCATCTTCATCTGGTATTGCGGTAAGAGGTGCTGTGCTGGCCAGAGTACCTGGCACTGACAGAGGGGCGGGTGTCATCACCAGTAGCCAACAGTGTTTGCAGCTTAAGGTGGAAACTATAGGTAGTCCAGATATTTCAGGCACTGCTGAAGGTTTCATCGGTTCGAGCAACGTCTGCACCAGCGGCTGAGCGGGGTGCAATCTTCAGCGAGAGTGGTTTGATAATGAATGCACCCCTACCGGGTTAGGCTGGGGAAAAACTCCTTAGCTAGCTTGTGTTTCTGTGACTGTTTACGTTGGTAGACAGAACAGAAAAGACTAAGTTTTGATGGACAGTTTTTGTAACTCCATTAATGTTTAAAATTAATAATATATTGATGCCTTTGCATCGAAAAATTATTTTTCCTTTATGATCACTGGCCTTGGTCTTGGTCTTGAACGTGATGTCCTCGAACCTATCACTGGCCAATTTATGCCAAATTAATAGAATAATTAAAGAAATACCATACAGCAGACTCTACTGTGGATTACACTGTACATTTATTATACAAACGTACTCAAATTTCCAGTTTGCCGGCTTCCCTTATTTTTTGTCCAAATTTTGACAGACATGTTGGCGACTAGACTTCTTATTGCACTTGCTTTTCTTAAAATACATAATGTCAGTAATGTACGAAATCGTCTTACAAAAACATTGTGATTTAAGCAGGCGCGGTTCTAGGAAAAAACATTTGGGGGGCTGGCCCCCTAAATTTTCCCTCTCCACCCCTTTTCTCTACCCCTTTTCCTTCCCTTCCCCCTAGCCCCCTAAACTTTCCCTCCCATCCCTGTTCCCCCTTCCCTTCCCCTTTCCCCCTCCATCCCCTTTCCTTTTTCCTCATCCCTTCCTTCCCCTCCCTGTCCCCCTTTCCCCTCCCTTCCCTCCCCTTAGAAGTAGGCCCCCTTAAATCCAGCTAGGGGGTCTGGGGGAACGGTGTAAGCTCCCCAGCGGGGTCTGGGGCGGAGCCCCAGCCGAAATCGAATTTGGTGCATTTTAGCCTTAAAATCTGACATCTGGTGGCAACAATTTTAATAATTTTCCTGAGAATCGACCAAATTTCGTGCATTTCGTGATTCTGGTCGGGACAGTGTGGCGAATGGCGATAGATGACGAACGGGTGCCGCGAGAGTACTGGAGAGATAGAAGATTGTGGAGATATGTGGCCGGACTGGTAGTTAAAATTTTGTATGTAAGAGAAAGAAGTTTGTATTCAATATACGTTCCTTAATTTTAAGCCAGTGAAGGGAAGCTAGGAGAGGAGTGATGTGACAAGTTTTTGGTAGTGCCACAAGACTGCGGACTCGGAGCATGTCAGTGTTCACTGTTATTAATACATATCAAATATTCAAAGTTACTGTCCTTCATCTTCAGTGAGAAACCAGTCAGATATCCAGCCTAGTACATGTAGGTTACAATATTCAGGACAAAGTTACAGCAGCAGACTAATTCGACAATTGCTGCAACAATGTTGCTTCGTTTATTAGACGGCGCCGCTCGCTGCAAGCGAAGGCGACGTCTTATATTTTGGTAGCCGTTCTGTTTTTTTTCTTTCGATGCGACTGCTCAGCAACGTCTGGACTGATTTTCACCAAATCTTCACCAAAAGACGTATTTTCGGTGTTATTCGCTAATGATGGTACCCCCCATGAAAATTGCTCTCCCGAAAAATGGGGGGTCAAAACGTCCATTTTTGGGGCGAAAATTATTGAGACTCCGCCGTCTTCGGACGGCCGTTGCACGGAAACGCCAAGCCGACGGCGCCCAACAGTGGAGCGCGGAGCCGGCGGGTTTTGACGTGCGCGGCACCATTTGTCTGTATGGGTGCACTGCAAATGCTATTTACTGCAAGTTCGGCGTCAAAGAATGTCGCCGATGAGCGGTCTTCTAGAGTGCAGTGTGTCGTCGACTTGACGACTGTGTCACGTCGAACTCGCTGTTGGACTTGGGTATCAGCAGTGAGCGTTCAGACAGGTGACGAGGCAGGCAGCTGACGTAACGTGGTTCTGCCTTCACGCCTGGCGGCTCTTCCAGTTGCTGTTGATGATGCTGATGATGAAGCAGAGCGCTGGTGCCGAACGCCACGGCGTCTGGGACCACTCTGTCGTCATCACCATCTCCGTGGAAACTGTCACTGGCGGAAACGTCGACGACGCTTACAGTTGGCGGACTGCGGTCAGACCAGGCTGATCCAGTCTGACTCCGAATACCGAGTCCGGGCAGCGCGACCGGGCGAAAGTTCGGCGATCCGGCCGCCGGCCGCAAGCTGATGGATACGGCAGCGTGCGGCGCGGCAGTCGCGACGGCGACGAGGCCCGACCGCGACGTGGAGGGCGACGTCAGCCTGCGATCCAGTCGCCCCAGGACGGCTCGCGTTCGCTGCTTCTCACGCGATCGTAGCTCGACATCGAGACGCGAGTAGCTGCGCATGAAACTCTTGAGTTCGTAGTCGGTGTGACTGCGACGCAGCGTCGACGCGGCGACGAGCATCGCGATGCTGATGCCATAGATGAGGATGACTGCTATCGAGAAGTACATCGCTCCTGCACAGGATCAGCACCCAGCCAACGAGCCAATCGAGACGACGCAGTAGAAGGTGTAGGATTTAACATGACACGTTGTAGGTGATTTCGAGAACGATTTTACGGGACCACCCAACCACCAGAGTCCTAGCAAATAAAATTATAGTAGATTAAAGTTCTTTATCAACTATATTTGGTCCTAGCATTGAACGACTATAGTTAGTTAACCAGTGAATGGCCAATCTCGTCAATCTAAGCTCATTAAAAGAATGTAATAAAAATTTATCTAATATGTACAGTACCATGAAGATCGAAGATACAGAGGCGCTCTGAAGATAAAGAGCTAAACCAACGAAGCAAGATTAAAGCCTGATCCAGTCAACCGACCTGTAGGAACTGCTTGTACCATTGTGCACCAATGCTGTAACACAGACAGCTTTGTTAGTATCCCCCTTCCTCCAGACCAACATCACATCTCAGAAGTGGAGCTAAGGGGGTACGACGTAGCAGAAACTTGCCTGAAACGTAAAGGTCTCAACACTCGGTCACTACTTGTGATCAGCAGCGACTTACAAGCTTGGAGGAGGGTGATCGGCACGTTTATCGCGCCAGTCGTCATGACGAAACGCCACGCATCAGTGAATCTTATTTATGACAGTAAGCCTCTACGGATACGCCGAAGACTGTTGTTACGTTTATTCACCAAACATTAGATCGGTGAATCGCAGTTGCATATAGGCCTACACTGTGATTTAGAAAAACAAGAACTTAGCTATCGCAAACAGATCGCGCGTGAGCTGCGCCCGCAATATTTCGATCGATGACATCAATAGTAACCCCGTGACCTTGAAATCTAGGTTAAGGGTCACTCAAGGTCATTGAAAAATGGTACCATTCAAAAGCTCGGGTGCGGTTTCCTATTCGCCTTCTATAGTAACTATGGCGATATTTTGTATCATTTGCGAGATATAGCGAGTTATTGGTCGAAAATCGCGAAATTTTTATACCGCATCTGTACTTAGGGCCCCCGGAGGGCGTGACCCCGTCGAATTTCGCGAAGATATTTAATACTCATAAAACTAGAATGATTGTGCTACTGTGTGGTGTAAGAAAAACTATAACAATATCTTAAGCCGTTTCCATACATTACCCGAACGTAACGGACGGCAGACTGACAGACGGACGGACAGAATTGCTATATCAATATCACGCTTCAGCATGCTGACGCGCGACAAAAACTGGGCCCTTTTTCATTTGAGCATAACTTTCACAAATACTGTCCGATTTTAATAATTCTTTCACTGTTACAGAGAAAAATTATCTGCCCACAAACAAGTAATTGAATTTGCCACTTCACCTATTGCTGGATTAGGCCTACCTTGAAAAATGCAACCACATGCAATTCTTCACAGAAACTGTTGAATAAATCTTGTACCGCATGCGGTAATTTCATTGTTGTTACAAAGCAGGAAATTCTGGTGATATCTCTTAGTGTCTTCTTCGATGCTATTTCACGACGTCATAATGACATCATACTGAAGTCATTCGGTGTTTACCTGATTACAGTGCCTGTTAATTTAGTCTACGTAAAATTATGGGGTTTAGCGACGAAGATAAGATTCTAATCAAAAACGTCCATTATTCAAAAGGGTACCGTGGGTATTGTGCCAAAAAAAAACTAATGAAAGTTTCCTGAAAAAGACTGGAGCAAAAGTGGACTGTCATGCAGCGTCGTATCTACTAGTGTGGACGAATTGAAACGGCAGCTCATCGATATCTGGTGCGGTCTTGAACAGTCGATTTTTGACGAGGCCATTGACCAGTACAAGGAAGACTTCAAGCGTGTGTCCGTGTTAAAGGAGGACATGTCGAGTACAGCTTGTGAACTGACAATGTTGATTTTGTCCATATCTGTTACATTAAGTGTGATTTGTTTGACTGTTGCATCTTTAATTACGAAATCATACCAGCAATGTTGACTAATGCATTCTTGTTCATTTTACAAGGTAGTGCACTAGCAGATTTGGGATGCGGTGCATGGCAGATTTTAGGGTACACTTGATCATAGTTAATTTCTGTCTGCAACAGTGAAAGAATTATTAAAACCGGAGAGTATTTGCGAAAGTTATGCTCAAATGAAAAAGGGTCCAGTTATTTTTTCTGACTCACATGTGTAGAAAACGATCGTGGACTCGGGAATTATATGCATAAACTAACTCTAACATTAATCTACCTTCAGCAGCGGTTAGCATGTCTGGAGATGACAGTCGTGGCAAAACTGACAGCGATAGTGGTCCGGATAGTTTCGAACCGAAACTACCTTCTCCGACAGACACTTTGCGAGCTTACTTTATAAGTTTTATGAATGAAAATTTTTAATCAAACGAGCTTAACTTTGTTGATTTTTCAAAATTTCCTGTCTTTTCTTGCATAGAATTATTAAGTATCCTAAAATCACAATCATAATAGGCCTACATAGTATCTACCAACAACGGGTAGAAAACTGTCATAATGAAATAAAATGCACGTTAATAAACAACTTTAAAAACCTGATGAGTCGTTGTTTTCCTGCATCGTCGAAGGCACCAGGACCGGACTGAAGCCGACGTTGTGGATCGAAGCGTTCAACACTAAGCCGAGGCCGACGCTGGCGCTTTGGACAGGTGCCCGTCGTCCTTCGTCGCCGGTGGCTACGAGTCCACCAGCGTTCACCGGCGGTCTGGTGTCGCGGTAGGCGAACAGTCGAGCGGTTGTGTTTTCGTTCACCCGGACGTGCACAACGAAATCTGGACGTCGTGGGTGCACGTCGAACGCAGACTTTGCGAGTTTGCCCGCCATCGTCAAGGTGTTAATTCCAAGATCGCATCGTGTGTCGGCATCATTCAGTCATGAGTCATTACGTTGTCACCTCACACTGAGAATGCCAACCATCATTTCTGTCTCTTCAGTGCTGTCTTAGGCCTAAGTTAGAGGCATCGCTATGTCCGTCAGTTGCAGGTGCCCGTATGAAAAAAAACGAGGCATACTGCTGGTTGAGCGCGACCGAAACTGAGTATCAGTTAACTGATTTGACGAGAAAACTCCGCAGTACGATGGAAGTATTTCATTCTTATCATGATCATCTGTGTCTGTCAGCCATTGAACTGCAACGAACTAGTCTCCACGACTGCGATAGCTGACCGCTTGAGAGGTGTATGCTGCTGCTGCTGCTGCTGCCGCTGTCGAATTCCGCGCAGTGATGTACGATCGAATGCGATCGTGCGACATCTTGCCGGCTGCAGAAATTAGAAAATCTTCGCGTCTTTGCCGGCTGATTGTATGATCGTCGAGGCTGAATTATTCTCCAATATTGTCAGTCATCTTGTCCAGAACTGCCGATGTCAATTTGCAAAGTATACACTACAGTATTTAACACTGGCATCATCTTTTCCTCCTCGCTCGTCATCATTTCGCTCAAATAAATTAAGTACATATACAATAATGCAAATACAAATAAAAGCAATGTGAGCTCCACAACAAAGCAAAGCACTAACAGCTGCCCAAAACGAAAGAAGGGGAAAAAGTTACAGATACAGTCAATACATACAATGTGTGCCAAACAATGTGACTCGCGTAATCTTGAATATCTTGTACAGCTGTAAGTATAGTGCAATGAAATTTAGCATGTGATATCCTAGTGACCTGTCAGGTAGTGTAGAAACATAACTAGGGTTAGGTGGCAAATGTATGCGTTTAATGGCTAAGGTCATTGACAAAATTAGCTATTAAACGCATACATAATTTGCTACCTCACTTTAGTTATGTTTCTACATTACCTGACATTACACAAAAACTGAAACGCGACATTGACACCTGAAGCATTCACACTTGGGACCATATGCCTCAGGGCATCATCAACAAGCCATTGACCAGAGGCAAATACGGCTGTGTGCACTCGCAAAGGGACGTCACTTCGAACATCTACTGTGATCTAGCCACACAACCGGCTCTTTTCATCCACTTACACGCCAAATCGGTTCTTTTCAGAGCCATTCGCACTACTGAGAGGAAGACAACATAAATTTTCGGTTTTTGTGTAATGTCAGGTAGTGTAGAAACAACTAAGGTGAGGTGGCAAATTATGTACGCGTTTAATAGCTAAGGTCATCAGGATGTCATGTGCTAAATTTAATTGCAATAGACTTACAACTGTACAAGATATTCAAGGTTACGCGAGTCTCATTTTTTGGCACAGAGTGTACATGTGAAAGTAGTAAATTAAAATTGTATACATCTAGCCAACACAACGGTTTGCGGAAATTTCGACTATGAAGGAAGAAAACCTGTATTCAGATCACAGTGAAATTTACGACTCCCAGACTCTGCAGGTTTTTATGATTATCGTCTAAGAAGTAGGCCTATTGATGTGGTAACTGTGGTAATAATAACGCGAAGATTTGCTGTAGCAGAAAAATCGACTGTTTTTTGTGGAAAGTGGTTGTGATTTTGAATAAAGATATCACACAAAAGCCATTGACTACGGACCACGGAAATTTGACCACAGAAACTGCTTTAGTGCTTTACGTAGGGACTTTCTATCAGATGGTACATATAAACACTGAACACTGAACACTGACGTTTATTACACACTTGCGGCTAAAAAGCCGGATAGCTTAATAATGGGTTTAGAAAATACAATAGAACAATAATAAGATAATAAACGATACAATAAGATAAAAAAT
>Ga0209339_1000762_pt1 | contig 12482 bp, 8 predicted proteins | sample OlaalgELextract3_FD_187376 | JGI IMG/M metagenome (GOLD analysis project Ga0209339, IMG submission 187376) | Olavius algarvensis symbiont microbial communities from Tuscany, Italy - Type A ELBA extract 3 (SPAdes) (version 2) | ecosystem: Host-associated > Annelida > Digestive system >... | reverse complement strand
GTCTTACTTAGACCACCATAGATTGTAGTTAAGTTTATTCTTTAGTTAAGTTTTTTTCTCCTTTTTTCTTTTTTTGTTGTTGTACCTATGTGTACGATTCTCATGTTATAATAATAATTACTGAATATTGTCTAAATTTTATGTTAACTACCTATGCATGCAAACTTGCTCAGCCACATCTTCATCCAGTGTGAGTTGGATACCGGTACTTAACACACGAATGCCTATCATTAGGTTTTGTGTTAAGAATTTACTTGTTCATGCTGAGAAGATGTAAATTTCTGGAGAATGTAATTAATAAATTTGCCTTATCATCTATAATATGTCAGTGACTACGGAACATTGAGGTCAGTGCAGTTGCTGTAGCTGGCTACAGTGCGTGTTAGTTTTCTGTCTTGTGCATTGCCAGACTGGCATGCCATAACTAGTCTTTATTTGATTTGTCTTGTAGCTAGAGCAGCAGTGCAAGGCGCTCGAGACTGAAGTGGTTGCGCTGAAGCAGCGTCTTTCGTCTGTCGAACACAGTCGTCATGAGCTGGAGAGTAACTTGTTGATGTTGTATCGTGTTTCTTGCCGAGCTCTTGCACATCGTGACGCTGAGATACTTCGTCTGAACAGCAGGTAGTACACGTTGCTGTTGTGTACTCTTAGTTTTGTCACGTGTTCCCAACGAACCATTTAAAAAGACTGCGTGAATAGCTACAAGCCGTGATAGAAGATCATATGGAGAGTAGCGTTGTGTATCAGACAGTTTGCAGATTGCAAAGTAACATGTATTTCCTTCGTGCAATATATTTCTGTTTTTATTTCCATGTTGTTAACAGAAATGACCGAGTAACGTGTATTTCCTTCGTGCAATATATTTCTGTTTTTATTTCCATGTTGTTAACAGAAATGACGTAACGTGCAATATATTTCTGTTTTTATTTCCATCTTGTTAACAGAAATGACGGAGTAATTTCTGTTTTTATTTCCATGTTGTTAACAGAAATGACTGAGTAATTTCTATTTTTATTTCTGTTTTTATTTCCATCTTGTTAACAGAAATGACGGAGTAATTTCTGTTTTTATTTCTGTTTTTATTTCCATCTTGTTAACAGAAATGACGGAGTAACGTGTATTTCCTTCGTGCAATATATTTCTGTTTTTATTTCCATGTTGTTAACAGAAATGACGGAGTAATTTCTATTTTTATTTCTGTTTTTATTTCCATCTTGTTAACAGAAATGACGGAGTAACATGTATTTCCTTCGTGCAATATATTTCTGTTTTTATTTCCATCTTGTTAACAGAAATGACGGAGTAATTTCCATTTTACTTCGTTTTTATTGCGCGTCAGCGTACTGAGTGACGTGCAACATTGATATTGCAATTCTGTCCGTCCATCCGTCTGTCCGTCCGTTGCGTTCTGGTATTCTGTGAAAACGGCGTAACATATTGTCATAGTTTCTTCACCACATGGTAGCCCAATCATTCTAGTTTTATGAATGTCGAACATATTGGGGAAATTCTGATGGGGCCACTCCCAGCGGGGGTGCTAAATACACGTGGGGGTAAAATTTTTCGCGATTTTCGACCAATAAGTCACTATATCTTGCAAACGATATAAGATAGCGCCGTAGTTACTATAGAAGGCGAATAGGAAACCTTACCCAAGCTTTCGAATGGCACCAGTTTCAATGACCTTGAGTGACCCTTAACCTAGACTGCAAGGTCACAGGAATGATACTCTCGACATATAGCATGCACAGCTGATGTTGTAATAGCTAAGTTCTTGTTTATGTTTATTTCAGTTTCCATTTCTGTCCCAGTTTTTGAAATATTTCCATTTCATTTCTGTTTTGATCCATTGCCTGAATATATGTGACGTCGTACAAAACCGCATTGCCAAAGGGTGCATCTAAGCAACATACATGTTGTAAATGAATATTACCAAATGCTACCACAACTATGCAGTGATACTGTGGGGGACAGACAGGGACACAACTTTAGTGTCATTTAAGGGCTTGACTTGGACTGATCCCTGGAACTGCCATGTGAAAGTCCGTATTTACAAGAAGCTTGGCTGTCTCATAGAGGCGGTGTGATGCTCCTTGTCATTGAAAATTTTGTCAAGTTGTGCAAGGTCATGTGAACTTGTGTGTAAGTTCCTATTGTAACAATGACTATATATTTTACCGTTATTGATATATTCAACGTTGAATAATGGCATGCCCTTGAAATCTGGATTAGGGGTCATTCAAGGTCATTGAAAATGTCACCATTCGATAGATCATATACGACTTCAACTTCCTATGAGTTGCCATTGTAACTTGTAAGTATAGTTCGTCTTGTACCATTTTTGAGATATTTGACATAGAAGAGTTGTGACCTTGAAATCTGAGTTAGGCGTCACTTTACCCTGCATATTTGTGCACGATCTGTATATTGCTACACTGTTTTAATGACTAACCCCACAACCGTCTCACAAACTTAATAACTTTGTAAAGTGTCCTAGCAGTTAGTCCTAAACAATATGCCACTCATTATTTTCTTGTTTAATAATAATTGCTGAAATCAACAGACCTGGGGCTATTTTCTTCCTGCTGATAATTTGTACACAGCAAGCTGATCATCTGAGTCATGTTGAGCATCGTAAAACACAATAACACTAACAGCTCCGGATAAAGCTGTATAAGGTAAGGTTGTGTGTTACGGATGTTAAGGTCATCGAAATTGGACTCTCTCATTGTAACTATGTGTCTATCTTCTATTGTGCCAAGATGTGAGGATTTAGTCGTCAAAAATCTGTGTTTCCCTGCCATTTTTACTTTTAAAAAAGCTAAAGGTAAAGGAGGGCCATACTCCGAAGGAGCGTAGGCGGGGTGCTCATCACTCTTTCATAGGCCGTTGAGCCTGTAGGTGGATAAACCACTAATGTCTGTGACGCATGGCCAGTGCGACGCCAGACCTACCGTTACTTTCCCAGACTAAGCTGGTACTCATTGTGCCTACCCACAGAGGGATGGTCAGGCTGAGTTGACCTGGGTGGCTGGTTACATACCAAGATAGTTTAGCCTCCCGAAGATGGTCACTCATCCAGGCACTAACCGGGTTCAGTGTAGAGTAACTACGTAGATCGAGACCAACGCCTTAGCACTAAGCTGAACCACCAACCACGCGATAACAAACACGTCAACATGTTAAAAAATTAATTGCGATTAAAAAAATTAACGCCGTTAAAAATTATAACGAAAACACTACAAAAAGACGGCAGTTGTTCATTTCTTTAATGTTTAAAACTTGATTTCACTTATCAAATAGAATCAACAAATAATTTAATCAATCGATTCAATGTTCTTTAATCACACAGTCATCAAAACTCAGAGGACTCCGTCATCGTCAATTCATGTCAATACATCCTGTGACCTGCACTAATCTGTTACTGTAATCAGTCGTCAATCTTCTTCTTCTCGTATGCGTGTCATAAACCATAACTGGTCAGCCACGAAACGGCATCTTCATTCGCAGAGTGTACGAGATAAGCCGTGGTCAGCCACGAAACGGCATCTTCATCCGCAGAGTGTACGAGATAAGCCGTGGTCAGCCACGAAACGGCATCTTCATCCGCAGAGTGTACGAGATAAGCCGCCATTCAGTTTTGTCAGGGGACAGGATTCGACAGTGTGAGACATCGTCTGGGTCTCGCCACAAGGACACAGATCAGTGTCTGTAAGTCGTCATTTCCTTCTGCAGGCACCGCAGTGTCCTTGTTCCGTGCAAAAATGGTTGAGCAGAGCAATGGGCCGATTAAAGAAATTAACTGCTTGACAGCTCTAATTTTTACCCTGTCTACGATTGTTTGAAGCCCTCGCAAGCGGTGTTCAGCTGTGACTTGTGGTATGAAATTTGATGTCAAAAATCTCGAGTTCCTGGGCTACTTGACCGTGAACATTAGTTGATATAAAGTTGATGAATGTTGACTCAGCATGTAGTGGACAGATCGACACACTGAGACACATGCCAGTCACACACGTGCATACTACATAGCAGATGTGTGACAGTGAAATGACTGATTGATTTTGACGTCGTCTTTGCCATGTGTGTGTGTAGGGTGAACGAACTAGTGCAGTTGGCAAGCAGCACGTTGACTGGAGGTCGTGTGACCAGCAGTCTCAGCAACTGTGAGCGTGCTCATGTGAACGCTGGCAACAAATCAACAAACAATGCATCAACAGAACTGAACGGCGTTGCGTCGTGCCCTTTGGACGATGTCGACACTGCTGTCACGAGAGGCTGCATGAGTCAGCCGACTGCTGCAGACAATTCAGCTGCTGTAGCCACTGTGACAAGTACACAAATACATGCATTGCAGACGTGTGTTGATGTATTACCATCTGCTGAAGTCGGGTGTATTCACAACGAAGCACTGACCACTTGTTGTACTACTGAGCAGCTGTGTGCATCGTCACAGACCCATCTTGCTGTTAGGACAAGTGACGGTCTCACGATGTGTCCGTCAGAGACACAGACTAGCGAGCTAAGCTCAGTAAGGCCGCCCACTTTGCTGACGTCTTCTAGTGACAGTGCTTCACATGTTGAGACCTTTTCATCCTCCGTTGAATTGTGTGCAACGTCTGCAATGAACATCTCAGTAAGGCCGCCCACTTTGCTGACGTCTTCTAGTGACAGTGCTTCACATGTTGAGACCTTTTCATCCTCCGTTGAATTGTGTACAACGTCTGCAATGAACATCTCAGTAACGCCGCCCACTTTGCTGACGTCTTCTGGTGACAGTGCTTCACATGTTGAGACCTTTTCATCCTCCGTTGAATTGTGTGCAACGTCTGCAATGAACATCTCAGTAACGCCGCCCACTTTGCTGACGTCTTCTGGTGACAGTGCTTCACATGTTGAGACCTTTTCATCCTCCGTTGAATTGTATGCATCGTCTGCAATGAACACAGTGTGTGTTGCTGATGTAGCTAGTCAAGCGAGTGTCACGGTCTCTGGTGTTCCAGTCGTGACTGCGTCAGCACAGTCGTCAGGTGGTGTGACACCAATACAGTCATCAGCGCTGCAGACAAGCTCGACACCAGACACATTGACGTGGACCACAAGCGAGCAGTTGCTGAGCAACACAGCAAGCAGTTCTTCACCAGCTCTTGATAAGCAAATAGTTTCCACTGACAAACTGAACAGCTACAGAGAAACCAATAAATCATCGGCACCGACTTCTTCTGTGTCGTTGAACAGTGCTGTTAAAACAGTCAGTGCAACCTGTACCGTCAGTTCATTAACATCGTTACTGGTACACGACAAGTCGCGGTCCAGTGAACATGCTGATCGTGCCAAAGTGGCTTCCTCGTCCAAAAAACGTCCTCGTGAAGTAAGCACTAAAAATTCCACTGAAGTGTCAGGTTCTGTAGAAACTGAAGAGAAACAGACAAAACGTGCTAAATTAGATGAAGCTTCTGCCGTTGCTACACAGCCGCCAGTTGTTCATAATGGTATTCTGTCGGCTGTTACGGAGACAGGACTGACAGATGAACAGAGAGTCTCTTGCTACAAGACGATTGGTGCTCGAGGGGAGCGGATGCGTGTGATTGGTCTAAAAGCAGCCGAACAATCACGCCGCAAGACGTGTCCAGCAGAGAAGGCAGCTGATGTTGGCAACAGCCTGGCAGACAGAGACAGCTGCAGTAAAGCGACAGTGAACAGGTCAGTAGATGAGTCAAACAGCAGTGGCTCGTCAGTGTCATCGCCCAGGAAGCGTGCTCGTAGAGTTCCACTTGTCACTGTTTCAGTTCCATTGCCTATGACACCAACCGTTTTCACTCTTCGTTCAAGAGCAAGATTGGCACAGATGCAGCAGAAGAATGAGACCCCAAGCACGCCACAAGACACCGTGGAGTCACAGTCATGTATAACACAAACTGGCTTCCAGATGAAGCATTCAACTCAGTCAGATGTTGATGGTAAAGGGAAACAAACTGTGACTTCCAGTGGATGGCATTCTTCTGACCTGGATGAATCCGATGGCAGTGTACCTGTTGTTAGTCGATGTCATGAATTAGCTGTCTCTGAACCAGTGAAACCACAAGGCTCTGATAAGACCTCGTGCAACAAGCTACAGACTGACGGATGTAATCGTCAGTCTCTGTTGCCAGAAAAACGTACGTCAGACCTTACTTCACGCACTGCCTCTTTAATCTCTGCCTGTAGGTTAGAAATGTCAAAGCCGAGATTTGCTGCCACTTTGTCTGCAGATGAAAACAATAAACTGTCTCGAAAACTGTCCAAACCAGCACCAACTTCAATTATAAACGGAACCAATTCTTCTGGTCTTAAAACCGTAGATGTCACAACGTCATCACCTGAGAGTGACAGGAACATGGCTGATGGAAAAACAATGACGACTGGTGCAGGTAGACACCAGAGAACTGGAAAATTAGGTCTGTGTGATACGGTTGCTAGTGGCACTGTTGAGCATCATGCACAGAACAATCTTCCTAGTCATGAGCTGTGTTCTGTGAAAGCTGGACATGACACAATCTCTGGTGCAAAAGTCACCAGTGAGCAGACATCAAGCAAAAGTACTGTAACGTCCCGTGAGAAATCACTGCAAGCAGTGAGTGAAAGCAGCGTGAAGTTGGACCACGACAGACAAAAGTTGACACAGAAAGAAACGTTGCCATGTGCAGTAGCTGAAAATGCAGTCAATAGAATAACAACAGATGTAGAAAATGATAACAGACAGAAGAATGCAGAATGTAGAAGTGACCAAACTGTAGAGCAGCAGCTAGATGTTGTAACTGCAGCAAGTTTGCATGAGACGTCTGTAATTTGTAGCAAATCTTGTGCTTCTGTAGCAGCTGACAGGCATTCGTCACAAGTAGCTGACACCAACGTTGATCACAACAAGCTCATAAGAAGAACGTCGGCAAGAACTGACATCCGTCATCCTGCCTTGGATGTCTCCACATCAGCAGTCGCCGAGAAACAAGCGTGGATGACGTGCAAACCTTCAACTCCCAAACAGCAAGTCGATGTGATGTTTGGTGGAGATTCTGCTGTCAACACGAGGTCACCGTTGACTGGAGCGTCAATGAGTCGCAAGGGATCAGTGGATTTGTTCGACATGGCAATTGCAGGCACTCCGGCACACTGTCCACCGAGTACTGACAATTCCTCCGACAGTCTGCTGTCGACTCCTTTCGATGTCGATGTTGTTAATGATGGGGTCGACTGTGCACGTGAAGATATCGCTGGTTTCATTGTTCCTGACAAGTCAGCTGAAGACTTGGTTGATGTCTCTCTTTGTGGTAAGTCTGTCTGTCTGTGTGCCCAGCCCAGGATGAATGAGTGGTATACATGAGTCTATTTATTTCATGACTGTTGTGCTATCACCTGTTGCAGGCAATAGATTTAGCATGCTTTGTCACACTTCAGTGGGAGTTGGTTATGGGACAACTCATTCCAGACATTATATAATGAGTTGCTAGTTTGCTACAGTTTCATGATATCATGTGGATGAATTAGAGGTTAAATGTTTGCTACTGTGTCATTTGATTTTAAACAGGATCGTTGAAGACCTCACACAGTTATGTGATGCCTGCACTGCCGCATTTGTCAGAAATCCATTGTAAATGTTTTCTGTACTGGAGTGCTAAGACCACACGCAGTGTGGACAGTGTGCATGGCAAGCAGAAAGGTGCATTGAATGAATGGTGACTGAAGGAGATGTCACTTTAAGCTGTTGAAATATATTGTATTATTGTGCTATCATCTTATGAATGAAGATAAAATTGCTTTAAAATTCTTAATATAAAAAATTCACATGTCTATTTTGTTTCTTTTCTATTTCTGTTCTTCAGTGGTTTGGTTGGGTGTTGGGAAGAACCTCCGGCATGTAAAAAATGTCGCTGCTTAAATCCCCAAAGTTACCTGGCCTAACCCGTGGTCATGGAAACGTAAGTTGGTTAAATGAAATGTGAATACATGAATGCTTGTGTTTCTGTGAGCAAACTGACGACGTTGACTGGTTGGTTGATGCAGGTGGAGTGTGCAGTGCATGTTGTGACACATGCTGTAGCACCTGCTGCAGTACTCAGCAAAGTGTTTGCGACACAGAGCGACATGCTGCCAAGTTGATGTCAGCTTCACGGGGTGTTGCTGAACAGACTGTTGATGCACATGCTGCTGCTGCTGCAGGCTCGCTGTCGTCACCGTTCAAAATCTTCCGGAGTTCTGAAGGGGGAAGTGACACCGGTGACTCGCAGGCAGACTCTTCCGTCTCTTTGTCTCACACACCGCCGTATGCTGGTGTCGACGTTGAGGAAGTTGAGATGCCGCTGACAGAGGATGATGTCGACGTCAGTGCTGTAAAGAGTACTGCTGCCACTACTGTGATACTCCAGTCATCTCAGCCAGATACGGAGGTTGACGTTGATGTAAATAAATTACAGCCGAACAGCAGGAATGCAGTTAATATTAAAACTGTTGAGGAACCTCTAGTGCTGATGGCAGGAACTTCAGCCACTATGGATACACTGTTTGGTGAGGTATCTGATTCAGACAGTGGACCAGCCACTGACAGTGCTGCTGCTTGTAAAAACAATGCTGACTTGTCGGTCAACACTGACAAGACAGTGGCTGCCATCAAGTTGCCGTCTGTAGATGTGGAAGATGGAGAAATCACAGATTCTGATACGGAGCCTGCAACAGTTTCACCTTCCAATGTGCCTTCTGTTGCTGACAAAGAGAACACTGTGGTACGGTCAGCGAGGCTGACTGAGAACAGAAGTATTGACCGTAAGCAGCAGAATACAAGGGTGAAACAGCCTGAGTGTGAGAAGATCTCAAAGTCAACAAGCCGTACATCGCCACGGAGACGGATCTCTCCAGATCGGGAACGGAATCCAGGTTCTGGAAATAAGAGTCGTTTGGGCTGTGGTGTTCGTTATGATGAGCGGAAAAGATCGCCACAGTTTGCAAGGAGTTGTCAGTCTGGTGACCGCAAGGACCGCCGCGCCGTCCGTGAGAGTGTCACTGTGAGACGAGATGACACTGAGGCCAAGTGTCGGTCTTCAGGACGTACTGTCAAAGCCCATGGATCAGATCACAGACAATTGTCACCTCGTAAGAGTGCCAGACAATCTCGTGCTATGCACACAAATTCTGCAAAATTTTCATTCGGTAGCCGCAGTAATGTGTCGGCACGTTTTGTACGGTCAGCTAGAAGATACTAGTTCTGTTGATGCAAGTCAGCACGTTTTGCACGGCCCGCTTGGAGGAGCACTGCATTCTGGTGCATATGTATTGGATGCACAGGGTGGACCAAAAAGTGAGGCTACTTTTATGATAGCTGACAATGTAAAATACATAAACGAATCTGCGTCATTTCTGGTAACTAAAAATCAGTAAAATTGGCTCAATATTTATTTATTTACTTATTTTTAACTTTAGTGCAAAAAACATACAAATAAGTCGAGCTTTTAAAGATGTCGCCTATCACAGTGGTCTCACATTTTTCGGCCACCGTGAATATTTTTTTGAACTGAATTGTTGGCTTATGTTGTAAATTCATGGGAAATAAATGAAAATTTTGATAGCTTAATAATTTTTGTGGTCGTTGAGTTGGTGAAGCAGTATATGATGACATTCATAATAAATGTTAGCATTTCTACATCAGCATATGCAGGAGTTGTAACCTGTTAAAAACAGTCCTGTCACCGGTATTTGCTCGTACTGTATATAGTGTGTAAACAAACCTTTTTAACAAATTTCTTTGTGTTGCGTCAAACATTCATTACATGCTATCAGAGACTTTTAGCTATTCTGTTAAAATTAGTTTAATTTATATTAGCACTGATATGTGTAAATGGTGTGTATTTCTAGATGTATTCTGCGCACAAACACAGTAACAACCGACTTCACATCATTGCTATTTGCATGAAGCACTAGACACGTTCTGCATGCGTTTAATATATTGTTTCTGCAGCTGCTGTTGATGTTGGTCAACTTGATCTACTTGTTATGTTTATTATGTTTCATTTCTGTTTGTCATATTAAAGCAATACATTAATAAAAGTGTTTAATAACAGTAACTAATTATTATGAAGGTTGTTCTTTGGTTATTTTGTTAGATCGTGAGAACATATATAAATTGCAGGACACTGGACACTTACTGTAACGGTGCCAAAACCAGGGATGGGTTCGAGGACAGCGTGTTCAAGGCCAAGGCCAGTAATCTTCGAGGCCAAGGCCAGTGATCATGATTGTTGAAAATTACAATTGCACAAAGTACAATCGTTAAACTGACAACAAAACGTTTATCAAAGCACAAGTTGTCCACAAAATTGAGCCTCAGTCTTCACCACACTGCATAAAAGTACTACAAATTGAGCACATTAATTACAGACCGGTGACTGGAGGCCGGTGCATCGAGGCCAAGGCCAGACCACTTAAGAGGCCAACGCCAGAACTGTTAGAAGCCAAGGCCACGATTTTGGGTCCTCGAGCTCAAGGACAGTCCTCGAGGACCCCATCCCTGGCCAAAACTGGATGTGTGTTCAATGTGATAATGCTTCAACGCCACAAAGATTGGGAACTCGCCGTTCACGTTCTGTCGCGATATTTATGATCTAGGTTAGCTCCACCCACCAATCACAGTCTGAACGGTAGTTCAGACAGTATTAACGGCGACCTTCAATTCCTATGGGGATAGGTAAATTTCAACCCCCCACAAAATCAATACCCCTGAACCGATCGACAAAAAATTCGGCACAATTGATTACGTCCGCGAGGGGACCTCCTATACCAAATCTGGTAGAAATCCATTCACTGGGGGCTTCTGGGCAAATGGGTGAAATATAACAAAAATTATTTTTATTTATTTATACCTTTTTTTCTTTGATAGGCTACAGGTCAGACCCGTGGATGGATTTTTACGCACGATAGCTCAAAAGACGTGAAATCACGCAATGATGTGCCTTTTTGGGGTTATAAAACTTTAATTTTAAACCCCTATTTATCCCCCAAAACCGTCAAATCTTGGTCCAAAACGGGACAATTTTTTTCGACCGAAAATGCTTAACAGTGGGGCGCTCAAGAGTAAACTACCGTTAATCATCATCGTAGCCCCATAAAAGTTGCACAGTGAATAGGCAAATCATGGTCGTCGATTCCAAATATGACATTTTCGACTACAAATTTTGACCCCTTGACCCCATTAGCCCCCAAATTCCCAAATTTTGCTACACAATTTTTTTATTGCTTTTTCGCTTGAAACACACTGTTGCCGTCGTCACACATGCACATGTGCTACAAATTTTTTACACCACTTGGGTACTGTGTGTTGCTTGCCAAAAAACATCGTTTAGGACCAAAATTGGAGGGGGCTGGGCTAGGGGACATTCCAAAAAAAATTTGGGACCCTCTACAACCGTTGAAGCTAGCAACTTCAAATTTGGTACACAACTTGGGTTTGGGACAAGCTTACCAAAAAACAACGATTTGGACCAAAATTGACGGGAATCTGGGCCAGGGGAGCATCCGAAAAAATTGGGACCCTCCACGTATTTTTGCAACCGTTGAAGCTAGCAACTTCAAATTTGGTATGCAACTTGGGTTTGGGACTAGCTTACCAAAAAAAACAACGTTTAGGACCAAAATTGGCGGGGGCCTGGGCCAGGGAAGCATCCAAAAAAATTTGGGACCCCCTATTTATTTCTGCAACCGACTGAAAAAATTGGTACACAACAGGTTTACCTTGCAAAACACAAGTTTTAGGACCAAATTAGGTCGGGTCATTCTTGTCGCTGTTGTTCAACAAGTCGTTGACCTTTGCCTGTTTCCCGTCCGGTTTCAATAGCGGTGGTACGTCCACTGCTTAAGAAGGCGGGACTGGACGCTACTCAGCTGCAGAACTTCAGACCTGTGTCTAACCTGTCTTTTTGTTCCAAGTTATTGGAACGCTTGGTTCTGGTTAGACTGCAAGCCTTCTTAGACAACAACGACATGTTGCCAGCGACTCAGTCGGCATACCGTCAGTCACACAGTACTGAGACTGCAGTGCTGAAGGTATACAACGACCTGCTTATGGCGGCAGACAGAGGCCAGGTTTCGGCACTGTGTTTGCTTGACTTAACTGCGGCGTTCGACACCGTTGACCACGACCTGCTGCCAGGCTGGTTCTTCGTCTCGAGCGTCAGTTTGGTCTTCGCGGTGTCGTTCTCCAATGGTTCAGATCATATCTGTGTGACAGGTCCTTTAGAGTTGTCATTGGCGGCGGTGCTTCATTTTTGGTTCACTTGGTCTGCTCTGTACCCCAGGGGTCAGTTCTTGGTCCGCGCATGTTCATTATGTACACGGCCGAGCTGGCTGATGAGCAGCGGGTGAATCTTCATTCGTATGCTGATGATTCACAGATTTACGTGCACTGCTCGCCCAGTGGAGTAGTATCTGTTGTCCAACAACTCGAGGGATGCATTTCAGAAGTC
>Ga0209339_1000761_pt1 | contig 12486 bp, 9 predicted proteins | sample OlaalgELextract3_FD_187376 | JGI IMG/M metagenome (GOLD analysis project Ga0209339, IMG submission 187376) | Olavius algarvensis symbiont microbial communities from Tuscany, Italy - Type A ELBA extract 3 (SPAdes) (version 2) | ecosystem: Host-associated > Annelida > Digestive system >... | reverse complement strand
CGTCTTAGATATCGCACAGCAGTCCAAACCATATTGGTAAGATGCACTGTTGTACAGCTTCAACTTCGTTGAGATGGCGAGCCGTGACCTCCAAATCTGATTTTATAAGCTCTGCATGGCAGCACAAGTGATGGCACTTCGGCGGCTGATGTCACAAGTGCTTCCGGTTGATGAGTGGATAAGAGAGCCAAGGTAGACAAACTCCTCAGCTACCATGACGTCCTGGCCCTGAACCTTGATGGTTAAAGGAATTGAATATGATTACAATATACACTCATAGCGACAATCGCAAGTCCTTAATCTAATTCACTGTGATACACCACTGGAACTAAGCCTACAGCTTACATACATTTTGTGTTCAGTTTCAATACAGCGCACAAATGTGACAGAGGATACAGCATGGGTGGATTTTATTGAAGGCTTTGAGACAAACTAAGCCTTCCCAAACATTCCCAATGTGTCAAGTAAAAACTGTCTTAAGATTTTCATCTCTAAACTTAATCCACGATGAATCAGAATTAGCCACATGAGCAAGTAATGCATTACCTATAAATGGCATGTTTTTCTGACTCAAATTCATCATCAGCTGGCTGGCAACGTAACCGATCAGGACAAACCTGAGGCAGACGGTCACCAATCCTACAGCAGAACATGTCACTGTTTGTTGAAGACACCAGAAGCCAGGAACAGAAAAACGAGATGGCTGATTATAACCAGTATTATTTGTCGAGTGATTCTCTAATTGGCTGTATATTTTCCATTATTATTAGTTAAATTCATCAAACACAACCAATTTCAGCTAACTGGCATATATATTTTCCAGTTCTGCCTGATGTAGGATCAAATTAGATTCGATCCACGTTCAAACTGAGTTGGCTATTGACGCGTAACGATAACAGACGTGACATTTTATACAAATATTTATTCAACAAACAACAATTATAGATGTTGGCACTATATTCTCTTAATACAGTTCAACCTAGGCTATGCTCAAGTAATACGCAAGCGAGCTAGTGACTCATCGGCAAATGATCTTGTCTCACAAAGATGTGCTTCCAGTTGTCGATGCACTGACTTCATGAAGATCTCATCGTCGTCGTCCTTTAAATGTCCACAGTTCGTCACTTTCACATGAACGAATGTTACGACACGATCGCACGATCTTCTCAACTAGTCGCCGGTAAGATGACGTTGGTCTGACTGCCGGCAACTTCACTTTGAGCCGGGTTCAGCACGACTCCTCTCTTCACCGTCACTCACGATGGTCTCATCTATCAGATCTATATTCACAGACTTCTTTGAAGTCTTACTTCAATAAAGGTGACTTTGTCACTGTAAAATGTTCTCATCAACGAGATCACAACATTCAACTTGGTTGATCTTACTTCAACTGTTCCTCATTGGCCGATGTCGTGACATCATCGGTCAACCTCGACGCTGATTGGTCAATCGTCTCATGGCTACCAGATGCCGTTAATATGCTTATAGTTCAGTATGTAAACATCAACGGACGTCAATCGAATATTAATTTGTCCGTTTTCAGTATATCATTAAAGAATGGATGATCGATCACACATGACTGTCCATTAACGCGAATAATAATAATAATAATAATAATAAAACTTCTATAGCGCCATAATGCCGTGGCTTCAGAGGCGCTGGAAGCTAGCACGTGGCTGAAGGCTTCTTATTAGTGCCAGCAATTAAACTAACCCATTCTACATACTATCACAGGCAGCGCATTAGCACTGCACTGTTGTAAGGCCCATGCAAAAATCAATAGGAAAATCGAAAATTTGATCCCACGTAAAATCATAACCCATAAAAATTTGAATTTGAAACTTGGCACATGTGATTGTGTCGTTGACGTCACCCGCCAAGTAACTTTTGGGTCGAATTGGTCCAGTGGGGGCTTCTTTTGTGACTTTTTTGTTATACTGTCCTTTTTTCTCGGTCATGCGCCCAGGTCAAACCGTCACACTGATTCTTACGCTGAATGGCTCAAATGACGTGTTTCCACCCAAGCAGGGTCCTTTATGGGGTCAGGACGATGGGTGATGTCATATGGGGAAAATATGCCCCCAAAACTCCCCAAAAAGGGGAGTTAATAGGTAGTTTCAACTTCAAGCCAAAACGCCAAAATCTATACAACGCAATATCTCGAGAACTAATAATGCAACGCACAAGTGGTTTGAGGACGGAGTTCAGACCACAAAATGCACTTCGTGAGTAGTCTGCCATTACCTCAAAGCAACTACAACATGGCTCACGGCCACCATCTTGAAAATCGATTCGACGTCATATTTCCACAGTGGAAATTCCAATCTGGACGAAATTCGGCACCAGGATGCAGAATGACACACCGATTACGGCGAAATGGTCGAGATTGAAACCGAAAGCAGAATTCCAATATGGCGGATGTTTGTTTCTTCAAAACTGTAAGTAGTTATTTATGCCTCAGCGCCGATGAAATTTGGTTTGCTGATAGACTTTGATCTTCTGATGGCAGCGACGTCAACAAATACGAAACCGGAAGTAGTATGGACCAGCCGTGGCCGCCATGTTGAAAAATCGATATGACGTCATATTTCCGCAGTGGGTGCTCCAATTTGGACGAAATTCGATAGTCTGATGCAGAATAACATGCAGATTATGGCGAAATGGTCAAGATTGAAACTGGAAGTAGAAATCCAATATGGCGGATGTTTATTTTTCTAAAACGGAAGTAGTTATATCGCAGCCGTGAATCGAGATCTGTCGTCTAAATTTGGTTGCTGATAGAGTTTGACCTTCTGAAGGCAGTGACGTCAATAAATACGAAACCGGAAGTTGTAGTGAACAAGAACAAGAAGCTCAGCTGTCACAGAGAGACCATGCAACGCTTCGTGTCATTGAATATTTTGCTAAGTCACTCCCCAATCAGCAGAACTTCGTTCGGCCAACGTTGGGCCAACGACGACAGAATGGTTGGGCCATCAACGAGTATTTGTTGGTGAATCGTTGGCGTCGTGTTGGCGAATGAGAGGCCGCCCATCGGCCCTACGATGGCATCGCGTTTTTTAACGTCGTTGGCAAAACGTTGGCCCAACAACGACCTAACGACGATTTTTTTTGCGTGTAGGCACAGCCAGGGGCGGATCCAGAGCTGTCCGCTAGGGGGGGAACCCCTTCCCTTTCCCCCTCCCCCTCGTTTAGAAGTAGGTCCCCCTTAAATCCAGCTAGGAGGTCTGGGGAGCTCTGTTATCTCCCCCAGCGGGGTCTGGGGCACAGCCCCAGCCGAAATCGAATTTGGTGCATTTTAGCCTTAAAATCTGGCCTCTGGTGGCAACAATTTTAATGGTTTTCCGCAGAATCAACAGACCAAACTTCGTACAATTTAAACAGTGAAGGCAAATCGGGACCATGCGTCCTTTTTGTACAAAGCAAGATTTTTCACTACTGTGAATATATATAAACACATGATTTCAAGTACTATAAACAGTACCTAATCAGGAAACAGGCAGCTGCAGCAACTACCTAGCAGTTTGAAATTGTTACATAACACAGCACAAAAGTATCAAAAAGTGCACTGTTTTAGTTCATAAAATGCATTAACTAAAATAAAACATTAAACAATGTCCGCCGTGAACAGTGAACAATGTAGTGTAGAGGTCCTCTACACTACGTTGTATACAAAAAAAGTACAAGAAATAATGGCAAATATAACTAGAAATCAATTCAATATGCATTACCTCAGAGGCAATGCAACACCCTCAGGCCATGGGCGGAATGATCAGTGATTATTACTAAATTTTTTGTCGTTTAAGGATTCCTGGGTTACTTCTTTTAAGCAAAATTTCAACATTATAGCTATAGAAATGTAGATCAAAAATTTCAAATTTTTTGGTAACAATTTGCCAGACGAATCCCCTTGAATTATTTTTTTTAAATTAGGTGTGGAGGATGAATTACCAGGTCCACACCCTCGCTGTTCTGGCTTTAAAAATGGGGGCTTACATACCCAAAAATTGCCATAATTCATAATTTTTTTGATAAATTTTCCCAAAAGAGGCATATCCCCTTAAGCGATTTTTTTTTACAAAATTAGGCGTTGGGAGGGAGTCCAAGGTCCCCACCCTCATGCCAACTTTCACCACTGTGGCATTAAAATGTGGGCTTATGGCCCCAAAATTGACAAAAATGGTAGTTTTTCGTATAAAATAATTTTGTGCCTAAGGGAAAATCCACGGAGTCCATAGCAAAACTTGAATATAGGTGCACAACTATAAACCTTCCTCTATGCAACGGTACCATAATTGTTTTGAAAATTACATTTCATAATAGCGTAATTCCAAAGCGTGACAAACAAACAAACAAAACAATCACACTTTTTCATCTACAGCCCGCGCGCGACCCACGATCCTCACCGTACTTGGCACAGTGATAGAGGAGGTTTGTGCCATTTTTGAACCCCCTAACTTTTGTGATCAGTAGTTTTGCCGCTATAGGCTATTGAAAATTTGTGGGAAAATGCCCCCACTGCAAGAAAATGCTTACCTTTGTTGATTTTCTCCCAAAAGCGACCACTATAAAAATTTAAAATCTACCTGGAAATGCACACAAATGCTGAGAATTTCGTAAAAATTGTGCAAACGAGTCGCCCCCGAGGAGCAAATTTGTCGGCAAAATTCCATATTTTGACAGTTTTGGGCCATATTCCCACATTTCTGCACCAATAAATGTGAAATTTAGCACGAAGGAGTGGGCTGCTCCCCGTGCCAAATTTCACATTTATCGGGGCAATGTGTCGCCCCTGCGTGGCGACAAAACACATTTTTGTTACCACTGAGTAAATGCAATACCGGCACACTACGCTTATTACTAAATTTCTTACAACTGAGAAAAATCACAGCTTGCCAGAACTCCAAATTCACTTTTAATTAACAAAATTTCAAACAAAAACAAAATTACTCTGACAACGTGACAAATACTTGTCAGTACAAGTATTTAAACCAGTTAGTCCATGAGAGTTTAGCAAGTCTGAACTTGTACCTTGACTTCATGCACATTCAATGCCAGCTTACATAATAAGTATATCATAGTTATAACTAGAGATGGGAATCGAACCGAACCCGAAAGGAACGAACCGAACTAGAACCGACATTTTGGGAAGAACAGAACCGAACTTGAACTCACATGGAGAAAACATATAGCTTTCGAACCGAACCGAACCCATCAATGTGACGAACCCGAACAAAACCGAACCTTCTGACCCAGGTTCTGACTGAGTTCGACAAATTTGTAGTCAGCCGGTACATTTGTGAATATTTGAATTTTGATATCAGGCTGTATCGACTGTAGTGGCACACGATTTTAATGCTTGGTTTTAACTTTTTATATTAGTTTACAAACAGCATTGAACGATTTTGTGATCACTGAGGTACAGTTAAATTTAAAACCGTCAAACATCCGAACTCATATAGAACCAAACCGAACTCAAAACTGAGAATAGAAGAACTGAACCCGAACCGAACCCAAATTTTCTGCACTTGTGAAGAACTTGAACTGAACCAAACCCTTATTTTTGTTAGAACCCGAACCCTAGCAGTGAGGGTTCTTTCCCATCTCTAGTTATAACTCAGATGTATATTTAAAGCACAGATGCAACAAAAACAGACTTTTCCAAGAGCTGTAACTTTCTGCTTTGCTAGAATAAAACAAAATAAAACTATCACAATGAAGGCCATTCATTTTGAAATAAAAAAAACTTTAACATTTACTTTTAAGAGGAAAAGTAAGAAACTGAATGACGTCATAATTAACATCATCTCACTTTGTACGTGAACATCACGTCATCGCTGACTAAAGCAAACTGCTTTTAAGGGACTGCATCTGAACTAGGCTAATTGTTGGAATAAACATGGAATTAAAATGTGATGTTATAAACGTACGAAATGAGGTAATCTATTTATGACGTTATTCAACTTTTTTATCTTTTGCAATTAGAGGAAAACTTAATGCTATCTCATTTCTACAATAAATGTGCTTTATTGTGATACATTTACTGTGTTTTTATACTAACATTTAAGAAAGTTACAGCACCCCAAAAATAGTGCAGTATCAGTTTTTTTGGCTCAACCTGTATAAGCACAAAAATTGAATACTGAAACGATCTGCTGTAAACAACTATGCCAGCAAAACAGATTATAATATCACGAGTACAAACAGTGCAGCATATTCTACAGTGTCGACGTTGTTGCGGCACTGCTGTTAGCTGCGGCTCTCACAGCTCTACACACACTGGCGACCACCCTCACGGTCTGCCGCAAATCTCAGCCAGTCTTTTATGGCTGTCTGAATCTCGACATCAACATATCAACTGCTCGGTAGGTCGCAGAGTTACGTAAGTCGTACTGCGTCTGCACAACACGGAGCGACCTTACGTTACAGCTTGACTTCGGCATCTTCAAACTGGTCAAATAGTCCGTTATCTTGGAGTACTGCTTGATACTGAACTGTCAACGAAGCAGCACATTACACGGATTGCAAGTAACTGTTTCCACCATTTGCGCCGGCCACGACAGATCAGACGCGTCGTTGGCAAAGATGTCACATCACACCTGATCTCAGCGTTTCTTCTGTCTTGACTGGACTATTGCAACTCACTGTTAGCCGGACTACCACGCACCTCCGTTGAACCATTACGGTGAGTACAGAACGCAGCTGCTCGTCTGGTGCTGAATTGGTCTTCATGATCACGTGACATCAGCACTGAAGCAGCTACACTGGTTACCTGTCAAACACAGAATCAAATACAAGTTGTGTACATTGATGCATCAAATCCACACTGGACGTGCACCACAGTACTTGGCTCACTCTGTGCAGTTAATCGCTGAATCCAGTCGTCGACCCGGTCTGAGGTCTGCCAACATTGCTGACTACATCATACGTCGCACTCGGAACTAAATTCGGTGAATGGTGCTCCAGTCACGATTGTCCAGCTGCCTGAAAATCCTTACCTGACAACATTAAGCTTACCTCTGACACATATAGATTCAAAAATCTTTTAAAAACTCATCTACAACGTATTCCATCTCGCATTTTGACACTTGTTAGCGCCCCTGGACAATTTGTAGGTCGCACTATATAAATTCTATTTGTATTTGTATTTGTAACATGCATGATATAAGTTTCAGAACTAGACTGCATCTGTGACTGTGAGTCACCGATGCCCCGGTGCCAAAATTGCAGAGGGGCACAACTCGGGCAAATATGGTCGCAGAATCGCAAAAGTAAAACTCAATCTGTAACTTTACACATAGCAAATATCAGATCAATAGTCGAAGGAACGTGAAGCATGAGAGAAAAACCACGTGAAACGAAACAGTAACAGAATGACGAAGTAAAACTATATGCACCCGACCATTTCATGCTGGGGCAAAAAACAGCAACTGCTAGCAAGATAACATCCCTCGTGCATATGCAAATAATGGCGACAACATATACTACGTGTATAGTAGCAAAACACTGCTCTGGTTAACAACCACAAGCATACACACAGAACACGACACCACCTGATGATGATGATGATGACTTCGAAAACGAACGTAAAACAGCACACAGTCGGGGTCCGGAGAAAACAAGCAACGGCGCACAACAGCGCCGTTGTGGGGTCGCCCTAAAACATGACAGGACAGGTGGGACAGAAAAAATGTCCTTTCTGGTACAGGGAATGGCAGACGGAACGGCAAAAACATGACCGGAGAGACACGTACTCTTAAAGCAAAACTTTGAAAACTGACACTAACCCGTATCTCTGACCCTAACCGACCCACGAGACACGGAATTATTTCAATCCTTACCCGTACTCTGACACTATCCGACCCACGAGATGAGCAATAAATGACGACAATTAACCAGCGTACAACGGCACAACGACTGTGACGACACTAGCCTGAAATCCAGCGTTGTATGCCGCCTATACAGCTCATACAGCTTTGTATGAGCATTAAGCGGAATACAACGCCGGAATTTCAGGCTATGACGACACACAACGGCACCGTTGTACCGCTTTACGCCGTTGCGTGTTTTCTACGGACCGGTCGACACTAACCAGTTAGTCACATCAATTATTCAACAACCAACATTTATATCGGCACAAAATATAGCGTCTAACCTTGACTGGTCATGATCGATGTCCACCAAGCTCCACTCCGACAACCCGGCCGACAGCAAGCTAGTGCGCTAGAAATTTCAAATTGTTTTGGCGGTCGATTTGTTTACAAACACACACTTGAGCCGCGTCGCGTTGCCGTGCGGCGTGCCACCGGCCAGTAGGCGGCCACTGTATAGGCGGCGCTGCAGTTGCAGCTGTAGGCCTACGCAAGACTTAACGCTGCGATGCCAACGTCGTTTGTCGCTGCAGGGCCTACTTCTGAAAACAGTTGATGGCCCAACCATGCTTGCTGATTGGGAAGGTCCACCACGTGTAAAACTTTCGCGAACCTCCGTTAACCAGGGCCGGAGAATAAGGCGGCCATAAAAAAAATATATAAAAAAAACATTGGCAAAATATAACATGGTCGCCCGCTTACGCTGAGCGGGCGTCCATAACTAGAACACATCAGAGTTGTTAAATCACTTGCACAACGGCAGCGCAGTGCATCGCAATGCAGCCATTTTTAAACTCCCCCGAGCTTTTGACCGTATCTTGCTCCCACAAAAATTTCAAGATGATATCTCAAATGGTTGAAGAGTCATTACTGACAGTGACAAACAAACAAACAGAACAACACCCACACAGCCACAAAACAGACACTACTGAAAACAATACCACCTTCACTACGCTATCACTGCATGGGTGGTAATGAATGATAGCTTCTTCACCTATAATATTTATCTATTCAAAGCATGTATGTACAGCACACTAGAAAATGCAACATTTAGTGTAAACTACTCCAGAGAAAAACACACACAACTCCCATTCACCAGTTAAAAACTGCAATAAGAAGCACAGTGATAGGTTCAGTGCAGTGCACTGAATGTAGTAAATTCAGCTAGGTAAGCACTAATACTGTTTACCTAATATTAACCATAAACACTGCACAATAAAATATTTATGGTTTGCCAAACTGAACATACATGTAGTGTCAGCATGTTATGACAGGTTCAGTGCAACGCAATGAACCTATAATTATCACAAGAAGAATAGTAATAACTGTTAACAGTAATTAGAATGCTTATGTGACGATCATAACCATTATAATTTGCCCGACAATCTACACAAAAATGGGCAAAGGTAACGACAGCAATATTAGGACTTGTCTACAGTTCATTACTGCTGCTGCAGTTGCACACAGTCCACAACGAATCAAATAACTCATCAGTCCTGGTTTCCACTATCACCACATAAACATCAGTCATGATAGGTAACTATGACTTTGTGGCTCACATTCAGCTTGCAGCGAAAGTTATCACAGTCTCATGCCATTCTCTGCTCTTTACTACTACATGCAAACATAAATCCTCAGGAACGAAGACACTACTATAACAAAAATACAGTCACAGAACAACACTGTATCAGCTGTGCAACAATCTTCTACATAAACAGTCACAGTGACATCGGTAGATTCAGCAAGTTTGGAAATAAGTTTGGATGACACCAACTGCGGCGTAGGTTACATGACTTGGCATCAACTGGCAGAATGGTTCTCTGAGATAAACTTGTGTCAGATGCTCTATTTCTTCTGGCTCTGTTTCAACTCATCAAAGCATGACCGCAGAAATATGTGCGGTTTCATCTTCTGCGGGTCAAAACCTTCATGACCCTAAACAGACACAAGAAAGCCAAAATCATTCCAATATACATACAGGGCTCGACTACTCGGAGGAATTTTGCTAATTTTTTAACACCTACAGACAGCTAGAATTCACATAACTAACGGCATTATGCTGCTTTAAACAAACACAAGTTCTAGTGTTATCAAAAAATGCATCGTGAAGAGAGTGCCATGACACCAGTCTAGATCTAACAAGTACTGAAATTATAAACACATTTAGAGTTATAGGGAAGTAAATGTTCAGAGTATCCCCTGGAGGCCTTCAAGCACTCCCTTAACTTATTAAAACTTAGCACACAGCCTTGTTGCCCGTATCAAAAAGTGCACTCTAAGATATGACAATAAAATGACAACAGTTATTATTGTTTGTAACTATATCAGCATTAAAATTATGTAGAATGTAACATCACAACTGTGTTAAGCCATTTATTAAAACAAGAAGGTCTGCTGTCGCAGAGGCAATGTGATGCTTCATGTCCGTCAGCAGTTAGCTTCAACAGTACAATACGGTACCCGGAGCACAGTCTTTTATTATTAGTTACTTTGGCTTCAGATTTACCAATGCATACAACTAAATTCTGTTCTGTTGTCTTCGGCGTAATGTCAAGGCTTTCTGTCATAAACAACATCACTGATGCACGGCGCTTCGTCATCCATCTCCTGTGATCAACAAGTGCCGCCACTTATTGCTACAAGTGATGAGTGTCATCAACTTGCCACAGTCCAGTGGCACTCTGTTTACAACAACTAATGGTCACATCGCTGACGACATGCAATTATGCAATTTGGTGGTCAAAAACAGTGATTTTTTCATATCCCACCTGCACTTGACATCCCTTTAGGGGGTACCAGTCTGAATGCTGCAACAACTTTTGGTATGGAAAAACCTGAATGGTGCATCTACCGATGATGAACACAGCAAGACAGATGGACGGACAGACAGACACTGCACGACGGCATAGGCTGCTGTTATGCATAGCATCATGCAGAAAAACAAAAGATAGTTTTCTTGTAACCCAGAAAAAATGCTCCAGAATACATCATTCCATTTTACACAGCTTTCATGTTATTATCTGTAGCTAATAAAACTTGGCAAATGTATGTCAATATCAGTGTTCAACAGTCACATAAAATAGTACTAAATTATCTTAAACCACTTATATCTTATTAGTAAAAGACTGTGTGGAGTTACTCTTTGAGTGTACCCTGTATTCCCCCAACCTTTCCATTTTGGCAGCCTGTCAATGCCAGCTAATGGAAGGAAGAATTGCACATCCAATGATGACAATGCAGCTTCCAGAACTGGTTGATTCTATTACGTGTGTCACACTTATGCTGCGTCGTTCATCACGCAGTTCAATACACATTTAATTTGATGTTGTCTGCTTATTATTTGGTCATTTACAGGTGATAATAAACATCATCAGCTGAAAAGAAGCCTCAACAACAGTTCAGCTCATTGCAAATCAATCTGCTCAGCTGCTTAATTCACATAAACTTCTAAGCCCTACACAGCTTGTTAGTGTAAACATTATAATACCTTATGTGGGGGTAAAACATAGTGTATGTGTTGTATTTAATGTGCATTAACACGTAGGACTTTGGCTAATGTGTTTACAAGCATTCAATACTACCACTTTAAAATGAAGGCCACTATACCAGCTGAACCAGTGCAGTACTAATACATGCCTTGGACCAGTCATAACTAGATGCATATGCAAAGATGTTGCCGTGGGCATTGAAAGAGCAGCAGGTGATAGGCTGGTCAAGCTGTTCTGATGTCTTCAGTTTGGTTCGCGCGTCTTTGTCCCAGAAACTGAAACGGCCGTCGGACCCAACAGTTGCCAAAGTACCATGTGTCGGATGAAATGCAATGCCATTCACCTTATCACAGCAATATTTATGTTTAGAGAACCACATCATTTTACTACAAAACTAAGTAAGTAAGTAAATAACAAAAGTTACACAAATAAGTAGGTTGAATGTTACTCGACAGCTATTTGTACTATTTACCAGCACAAAATGGTGCATACAGTTGTAACAAGGCATTTATTGGTTTAAGTTTCAGAACTATGAACTAGAACATTATGATACATAACATGGCTATGTAACAGCACTTTTAAAAATAATCTGATATTCATAAAATAATATTTAAATAAATGCAATTACCGCATAAATGTCCTGCGCACTTGCAGTTGTGCCATTCGAGCGATGACATTTGAATGTAAAGTTGTCCTTCGGGTTTGTTGGATTGACATAATGGATGGCAACTCGGCCCTCAATGCTGCCAAGTGCAAAGCCAACAGGTGGCGGGTTCGCTGCATTTGCTTTGCGATCAAGGAAGATGCTAACACATCGATGCTGCACACAAACGTCATTGATTACATCGTTTATTACAAAAACCATGTTATTTATTTCCATGACTTTCAGCTGTCAGTACTTTGTAGTTCATGTTACCAGTATGGTGTAGGTATAGTATGGCTCAATGTCCCACTCGACACATTATACATCATTTCGGACATGATTCAGGGTGTCTACAGATAGTGCTGTTACGATATGCCAAATACTGTTTCCGATCGATAAACGATACGATAAATCAAAATTATCGCGATAAACGATACGATAATTCTATAATGATCACGATCGGATCGAACGCATTTTGCTGCTG
>Ga0209339_1000759_pt1 | contig 12495 bp, 11 predicted proteins | sample OlaalgELextract3_FD_187376 | JGI IMG/M metagenome (GOLD analysis project Ga0209339, IMG submission 187376) | Olavius algarvensis symbiont microbial communities from Tuscany, Italy - Type A ELBA extract 3 (SPAdes) (version 2) | ecosystem: Host-associated > Annelida > Digestive system >... | reverse complement strand
AACATTAACAGCCGACCATTGTTTCATGGCAAGCTACCACAACAGTACTAAACACGGACCATGTTAATTAACTTGTCCTGTAAACGAACATTAACAGCCGACCATTGTTTCATGGCAAGCTACCACAACAGTACTAAACACGGACCATGTTAATTAACTTGTCCTGTAAACGAACATTAACAGCCGACCATTGTTTCATGGCAAGCTACCACAGTACTAAACACGGACCATGTTAATTAACTTGTCCTGTAAACGAACATTAACAGCCGACCATTGTTTCTGCTCTTCACTGCTCTACAGTAGTCTTCTCAGTTTGAGACGCTTCTTTGACAGTTGTTTCTCATTAACTGCACTGGCCCACGATGCGGTTGTCAGCTAAATCAAACTAAATACTAATAACTAATTGCATGAACTTACTTACATATTTGGCCCAATGTCTGTTATTTACATTAACAATCCATAAGGCCAGGAAACTGCATCAATCACTGTAGTGGACTGTTCACTCAGAAAATGCACGCAACCCTTATTCAGAGATGTTTATCCAGAGTTCTCACTCAAATAAAAAAAGCAAAATTCATGACTTTTGATGACTATTAAGCATAAATCTCTCGACTTCCTGGTGACCACTTTGTGGTACCTACATGTAGTAAACATGGTGCCAAATATCTCGACTTATTTTTCAGGACTGCAAGTAAATGTTCCTGACTATTCACGATCAATATCTAACTCTATAACTTTTCAGAGCCTAAAAAATCAAAAGTTCAACTCCACGACAAAGGGTAAGCATGTTTCGCAGTGGCAGTCGTCACAGATGCCGACTGTCCAAGTGAAAGCTCATCTTTCAGATGTCGTGCACTAAAGTCAGATGTCTCACTGCTATAAGGTTCACTGCTGATCAGTTGACGACAAACACAAAGCAATCACCTTCAATGCCGAGACGAATCTTCTTGAGGCCTCGGTCACGCAGAACCTGCTTGGCGACGTCGCGATTCTCAATGTACTTGAAGAAGCGATACAGTGACGTACTGTGAATCACTGCACACGTACACACACAACCAGTTATCAGTAAACACACCAGTCAGCAACAGTTTTACACCTTACCACATATTTATATCAACCCTTTAATGGGTACATTAATACTGCACAGCAATGGACCATTATACAGCAATACGGTGATATTACACTGGCCATTGATGGGTGGGCTGTTACAATTGGTACAGCGAGGAGGGGCCTGGGTGGGCTGTGGCCCCACCCAGACCCCTCCTCGCTGTACCAAATTTTTTTATAAAAATGTTCCCATAATCTGATGTGGCACTGTAATTACCTGTGCCCATTAAAGGGTTAATTTACATGATGCAGCTTTCAAATATAAGATAACAAACTAATTCACAACAGTTAATGAACTTCTGCAGCTCATTGGCAATAAAAGAGATCAGTTAGCAAATCAACATGCTTCGGCATATAAACACAATACACAAACTGAGCAGACGTCTTCTTACCTTGAGCATATTCATCTCCCATTTGTGGCGGATATTGTTCATCCCAGTCAACAACATCCTCATCAGCCAGTATCACAATGTGACACTCGCGATCACCATGCTGCAACGTTCACAGCACTCATCACATGCATGAAAAAATATACACAGACATACAGAAACATTCAGACAGTGTGCCTAAGTCTCACTTGAGGCAAGTCTTGACAAATGATGATAGCTAGAATTGCATGTTACAAAATCGAGAAATCACAATGTCAATGCATGTAGTATCGCTGCAGTTAGCTTCAATAGTATAATACCTCGACCACAGTATTTTATTATTAGTTACTTTGGCTTCAGATTTACCAATGCGTGCAATTCACTTCTGTTCCGTTGTCTTCGGCATAACGTCGAGGCTTTCTGTCATAAACAAGATGTACTGATGTGCTGTGGCGGCATTTGTTGATCACGGGAGATGGATGATGCATAAGTGCTATAACCTCCACTCAACTGTTGATGACATGTGACAGTCCAGCAGTGATTGGGTCGAAGCCAGATATTGGTCGAAAATCATGATTTTTGTCCCATTTAGGGGGGTCTCCGTCAGAAAACTGCCGTAAGGTTTGGTATGGAAAAACTAGAATGGTGTGGCTACCTGATGGTGAAATTTTTTTGAAGATTTGTTTATTTGTTTCGATGGAATACAAGAACGTGACAGACGGACGCCGCACGACGGCACAGGCTGTGTTTATGCATAGCATCACGTGGCAAAAATTGACTTCCTAACTGGGCCTGTCCCGGTGATTTAGCAGCAATGCTCATAGTGCACAATGTGCCTGGCTGGTAACCGACACAGCCTCAGTTCAAATCTAAATCTAGTCAGATAAATTTGTGCGCTGTTGCGTCTGAATTAGACAGTTCAAGGTAATCTGACAGCCAGTCTGGCTTCAATGATGATGACATCTTGGATTAGCTAGGCTAGCCATGCTGATGACAGCTACAGCTTGGCATGGTCAGAGCATCCTGGGCGGATGTACACAGAAGCTGCATAGTGTCATCTGTATGGGGTTTCATCAAAAAAACTGCAAATTTCACTCACTTCTCTCACACCGCCTGCACCACTTTTGTGATGTGCATACACGTAAAAACAGCCCCGAATGATAATATCTACAAATGAACACTGAAAAAACTGCCTGGTCCCATAACCCAAAACAATGGTGCCACAGCTGTGGGACTGCCGAAGCATAGCCAAAGAAGACAGAAAAACATCCCTAGTGTCGATAATATGTCTGTTGTATTACCTGAGCACTAGAAACCATTTGTGGCAGAATAAGATCGTCAAGGAATGAGTTGAACTGTTGACGAGCGCCATCATTTGACAACTCGTGGAGTAGGCTGCCTGTAAACGGAACACGTTCAACACACACGGAGTCAACAATGCCAAATGTGACACAATATCATAACCACAGTATGTAGTTATGAGAGTACATAAAACTAGAGGAAAGAAAATGAAGATCACGATAAACGGGCACAGAGTGGAACAAGCGCGACAGTTTATGTATTTAGGAAGTGCAATCACAGTAGACTGTAAATGTCATGAGGAGGTGAAGCGTCGAATAGCCATTGGAAAAGAAGCATTCAATAAATGAGGAGAATTACTGAGAAGAAAGATGAAGTTAGAGTTAAAGAAAAAAATGGTAGAGACTCCGATTTGGAGCACGGTATTGTATACCGCAAAAAATGGATGTTAAGGAAAGTGGACATTCAACAACTGGAATTGTTTGAAATGTGGATCTGGAGAAGGTTAATGAAAATCAGTTGAACTGAACACCGATCCAACGAAGATAAAAATAGAAGCTTGATGAACACCATCCGACACAGACAAAAAAATTGGTTCGGTCATGTGTTGAGAAGTGAATCCATCCCGCATACAGTGTTAGAAGGCAGAATGGAAGGGACAAGAACTCGTGGGAGTGCTACGATGACAGACTGGATGAAGAGCAATAACGTGGAATATGAACATATAAAGGAACGAGCTCATGATAGAAAAGACTGGCATCATTGGAGGCCTGGAGCTGCCTGAAAAGGCAGAGCACACAAGAGAGAGTAAGGGTCTTCCTATCCATCTTATGACTGGCATTATACACAACAAACAGTATGACAACAAATATTCAATGCAAGAACACAAGTAACTAAACCTATGTACACTAAAACATGGTTCAGTTCATGCTAAAAAATCAGAATGTTCTATAGCGCAGGTGTGCAGGAGTAAGTGCGGACACTTACGGAGATTCTGACACTTGATGATTGATGCTTCAAATGGAATGAGAAGATAGTCACAGGCGTCTTTCAGTTCTTGAATTGACACGCTTGGCGGACAACTGATCGTGCCAGATTTGTAGTACTCCTACAAAGCACATGTATCAACATTCACTAAATGAAGTTGTACTATGAGTCGATTTACAGTGCAATCAACAAATAATCATTCGTAATTAACATTAACAGTCAATACTTCAGTTCAGTTCGTTACACTCTTAAAACAAAATGTTCTCAGAGGCTGTAGGCTTGCTTGAACTGCTGGGTTTTAAGCCCAGCCCAGCGATTTATCAGTAAGTGAGCCGGTAGCGAATTCCAGACAACAGGAGCAGCCACCGTGAAACCCCGTTGACTGAGCTTCGTCGTTCAACACTACTACAACTTGGAATCATGCTCAGCTATAGACATGACTCATTATTCATGCTTAACTTGAACTCATCCAAAATAAAAAAAAATTATTATTAGAAGATAGATGATAGATGGGAAAGAAGCTTGTAAAGGTTATATGTATCCCTACTATCACGAAGATGAATATCAAGTTTTTTAAACCTGCCAATGTTTTACTATCTCACTCAGGGCATGCTATGCACAGTTGCTCACCATATCTTAATACAACAATCATACTGCATGTGTATATAACATTTCAACGACTATTTTCAAAGTGAACATCTGTCTATCTGCCTTACAACAAAGACAGCATTACTAATTCTTTTCTGAGGCCTGAATACAAACTGCAGATCATCGACTATTACTTTCTCACTGATCCTTCTTTCTGACACAATTCACCTTCACCTTCGCCTTCATTGCGTGCAGCAACAGCTTTATTGCTGTGCAACAGCTACACTCCACTGGGTCTCCATTCCCTTTATAAATGGGTGGCAAAATACTACATTTCCAGTCATCGGGAATCCACTATAAAATTACATCACTCAGTGAATAATCACACTGAATATTCACTGAAATTGAAAGAAGCATCAATGTGAATTGGAAATGTACAATATTGCACAACATTGTACACTGTAAGAAAGTGAATTAATCTGTTGGCCGTTTGACTCACAATTACAACATTTTCAGGCACACGGAGATAATTTTGCAGTACAAAAAATGCAACACAGTAATTTATTATTAAACACATAAAAAATATGATGACAAACAAGAGGATAAAATTATTATGGATACGACATAAGGTCAAACGTATAAAGCCAAATGTTGCATGCATGTTCACTTACCAGAATTGCTCGGAAAACAGTTGCTGAGATGCCTTCTGCAACAGTGAATTCACCTCGTTCATTGGGACGCGTGAAGTTATTGTCCAACGACGACGAAAACATTCTGGACACATTTCAGACACACACAGACAATAGAATAGTTAAATCTAGGCTGCATACCTGCACAGTCTTTTCCACATGTAAAAAATGTCATCAATTTCATGAAAAGGAAAAACTGCGGACACTTCGAAAGAATGGCTCCTATTGGGCGTAGGAATATGCCACATCACATCACAGTTCAACTGTGGAAGTAAACAAGTTTCTGCCAGTGTACCGGTACGTAATATTGTTTAAACACAGTTATTTTCGCTAATATTTGCGCAATAAAATATTAATATTTAATTGATGCAACGTATTACTGTCAAGTCCGCGATCGAATAGCAGCGGATATCTCAGAGATTACACGCTGCAGTGGATGCTATTATTCCTTGTGTTTCCTACTGTGACATAATATGCAGGCAGTATGTGCACTGTGTTTCAGACACACATACATGCTACAATTTGACTCAATTCACAGTACAGTTACACCAAGTTTTATCAGTTAACTCACAATGTATGACAAAATCACACACAGTTTCAGTATATTCAACTGCAGCAACAGCCGAATCAGACTCACATGCATAGCTGCAATCCCTCAAATGATGCTATATACTTGTTAAACCAATTAAAGCCAATCTGTGAGTAGCCATATAGAACTCAGTTACATCATCAGCCGAAAGCACAACTATGTTTTACCTTCCGAGCATAGTGTCGGGATACTGTCGAAAAACATCAGGTTCCACCACAAAGCGTGTATCATCGACGACTAATGTTAATCTATCTGTCATGCGTAAACTTGCGGCTATGTTGCTACCAATGGCTGCACCTGACACTTCACAATAACAACAGACAATGTCAAACTGGCACCTCGGATGATATGTGATGCTTCAAAAGCACACACCGACATTCACAACCTTCAAACAACTGAGCACAAAAAAACAGCTCATTTATCTACAAACAAATATACACGAAGGGCCGCAAAAACATGCCACTTTGTTCATATGATAATTCTGGCCAATGTAGAATATTTTTGATAATACTTTTACGGTTGCATGCAGCAATGAACTGTGGAGAAAGCTGGAATTAAACATTTGCAGTTGATTCCTTAATGCAACTGTCAAAGAATGATTAAAATTGGTCTATTATTTGCCGAAGGCTGTACACTACAGCAGCTTGTGTGCTAACACACAACTGCTCACAGTGTGAGTTAATCCTACGTTGGACCACTGCATTTAGACAGTCACCAATGAACTACTGCAACCTGCATGTCGGTGCCACTAAAATAGTGTATGCCGGGTATTGCACGAGTGGTTACAACAGCATTCTAGCTGCGAGAACATAGTTTAATTCAATTTGATTCGCATAAACAAATCACCTTTTCAATTTGCTTCCATTCACCGTATCTCAGTCTCTATGGCATTCAGTTAAACTTTCAAACGGTTACAAAGAATGAGGGCTGGCTACTGAGCACAAGTGAACACTGAGCAGTGAGCACCGAGTACTACTAGTCTACTATATCAGCTGCAGTCCTGTAGCCCACTCCATCATCATGAGATGTGTGCGGTCATACCAGCACCGAACGGGGTAGATGAATCAAATAGACAATTTTTCCCAAAACGAATCAATTCTAATCACTTAGTCCAGAACCAATTCGCAAATCGATTCGCACACTTTTGTGACCCTACATATTTTATCGTGCATCAAGATAATTTGTGTAACCATCCTGCATAAATTTTACTGTTATACCTTTGCATTTGCAAACATGTCACGGATTATGTAAAATGTCAATAAAACAAATACAATGCTTAAAAGCATTTAAACTGTATAACGCTCACAAACTACTGAAACTGGAACAGCAAAAAATACACTCTTTAATACCGGAAAACTAAGTATGAATTCTAATTTGCCAAAAAAGTGGTTTATAATAATAATATACATATTTCTACCCTGCCATAGGCCATATTGTCAGTAGTAGAGCACATAGAAATAGCAATACCACTGCACGGACTAGAACGCTTCTGCACTGTGCCCGGTGTGACAGCCAGTGTCAGCGTTGTCAGGTGCATGGCAGTGAGTGTCGCCGAATCTCCGCCGACAGCACCTTCACTGGCAGCGCAATCACGACCGGCATTCTCATTGTCGCTCATGTCACAAGACGATGCACGATTCACCAGACACGGCTTGCTCTTCGGCTGGCTTGAAAAACTGTCAACATATAAAAACATATGTAGCTTCTGTATGCTATGTTATCAGTGGACATGGTATACAACCTGACGCATCATCAAACTACACACATATGTAGGGTACCAGCCTTCGCCATTATCTCCTACAGTGTAGCAGTAATCAGCATCAGCCAATAGCAGCAGCAGCATCAGCGCCTGTACCGGTATAAACTGCCCATATCGCTAATCGAGGTTCTTTCCTCCAGTTTACTAGCTACAAGTCGTCGTCATGCATGGTGTTCCATGATCGTTCATAATAAACGTCTTCACGTCTTCAAGTTCTACAGCTTCTAATGTGCAGGCACCAGCACACGCACTACACATTTAACTATCATCTGTGCAGCAGACAATAAGACACTTTTTATGTTTTTACAAACAAAAACTACCAATTTACGGTCTTTTGCAGGATAACGCAGGTGAGCCGGTACCATACCAAAAAACAATCAGACACACTAACCCCCACTATCATCAGTATCTCCCTCGGTAAACCTGTTTAGTCTTCTCTGTTTATTGTGGACCAATGCATCTTCCTTATTTACATTCATATCTTCCTCAACTACTGGTTCTTCCTTCCAACTTCTCTTTGGCCTACCTCTGGGCCTAGCACCTTCAACCACAAACTCCACACACTTTGTAACCCACTGACTGTCATCCTTTCGCAGCACATGACCATACCATCGTAACCTATGACGTTGCAATACAGCGACAGTTCCTCTAACTCAATTCAATACATGGTACCTTTCAGTTTCACACCACACATCTGTCTGACCATTCTCATAACTGCTCTTGATAGTGCTAATTCATTTTCCCTCCTCACAGGCCATTTCACTGCCGTGTAGTATATAGCTTCTTAACATCCACTATATCGCATCCCATTTAAAGTAAGGGGAGATCCTTGGCAAACTGTCTAAACTAATTCCAACCACACCCAATACTAGCTTTCACAGCCACATCAGCACTGCCATCCACACTTAACATATCTCACAGTTAACAGAACTACCAACCACTTCAATAGTAGACAAATATTTACACCTGCTTTACCTCTATCAATAACTGGACTCACACATCACTGCAAACAACCAAATTTTCAGCCTTATGCAAACTGCCTTCTATTTCAGTACATTTCCTATAAACCTACTCCAAGCAGCAAGTGCAGGGTATCAAATTACAGCACTGGTCCACCCTGCAACCTTGTCAGCATTCTGCCTACTCTCCCCTCCAATCACTAACTTTGGTTTTTAATGTTAACTTTGTGCCTTTCTTTTTCAAACCATCTTTCTCGCTGTTAAGTTTCAGCAACAGCTGTATCAGCAATCACCAGCAAATCATCTGCATACGGCAATTACTATTGTGAACTGATACGAAATTTGCGTGACAAGTACATACGACAATGCGCTTACGAACACAACAACTGAAATGTGTCAGTCTTCTTCTTCTTCTCGTATGCGTGTCATGAACCATAACTGGTCAGCCATGAAACAGTGTCTTCATCTGCAGAGACCACTGTTGCCGAGGGAGGTCAAAACCTAGTTGCCAGATTGTGGGGTCACACACTAGGTGAGAATTTACCACCTGAGCCGATGTGTCAGTAATCAAATGTGTCAGTAATAAGAGACTACGGTGCAATGCACAAAATGACATCAAACAAACTTTGATCTTTTAATGCAGCTCTTGCGACTCTCCTCAGCTTCAGATAGCTCAGTGTCACTGCTGTTACTGTCGTAGTGTCGTCGTCCACTGCAACGACGGTGTGCCATTGACACCTGACCATCAAGCACAACAACGGCAACACATGACCACAAGTAATCTCCAGACGTGACGGGTTAAAAAGTGAGGGCTTGTGCAAGTTTTTAGTGCAAGGGACAGGTAATTTGTGCGGTATACTACAAGGTGAAGTTACCTGGACTGAGATGGCAAGATATGCGCCGTGTATGAAGCGATGAAAATGATCAACAGTAGTCTGTGTGCGGAATTTGTAATTTGTGAAGGTGACACTGCAAGGTGCAACTACCAGGGAACAGGAAATGCTGTGAATCAAGGTGTTAACAGCTAGCATAAACGTAAATTTTACCAGATATGAACACTGTAAAATAATAGTCCACCAGTTTGATTACGCTATAAGTTTTAAAGAGTTCATAACAGCATGCACTAAATTTTATCAAGTAATTTCTCAGATTACATCATCATAAATCTGTACATCAGTTATATATGTCATGAAAAGTCATGGTGCTCCAGAAACTGAAACTGTTACATAATTGTGCAACGAAAAATTGTTTTTGTCTATAAAAGAATAATTGTAATGTGTTCTATGTCGACTTCGTGGACACAAGCGTCAGTATGTGGATCTCAAGCATTGCTGCAGATGGCATCCGCAAGCAGACGCGTCTGCAGTCCGCACATCTGTCATAGTGATGCACTGCCTCCTACACGACCAAGTCAGTTAAATGCCGACTTCGGCCAATCGTCTACTCCGCTGAACGGCGGCTAATCCCCGACACAGTGGGTGGCCTGGGCCGGTCGGAACACACTCACCCGCCACGTGTGACGTTTGTCATCACATTATCCCAGGCAAGATGTGTGAGATGCGACACGGCAGATGCCGTAGGACGGGCTTTCAGCTTCCAACAAGCCTCCGCCCTCCGCGCCATGAATAGAATGTTCAGTGTCGCAGCTTTCTTTAGTACACGTGCAACTCTGTGTGTAATATGATACGGTCACCTTGTGATGAAACTTGGACCAGATGTCGAGCAGTTGAAATTCAATCATCGGTTATGGACTTGATATACGATGCTCAAATTTGTAAACTATGTTCGGTTAATCGAACGTCGTTTGACATACCTAACTATCGAATCCGCGAAAAAATATGTAATGGGACTAACGTTGCACAACTGCGATTCACAAATGCAATCTGTTTCGTTTTGACCTTTTGAACAAAATAAATATATATTTATAAAGGACTTTAGTCCATAGGCACTGCCATTGTGCAGTGGCAACATCTAGCAGGCAAAATTGTTCCGTACCTCATGTGCTGTCACATGTGACATTGCAGTAGTAACAAACATCATAACAAGCATCTCAGACCACAAGCGTATTCAATAGAGGACTGGTCCATGGACAGGTATACGTTTTATGGTCTGTCATTGGCTGACCAATTATGGTAAATGACACGCATACGAGAAGAAGAAGATTGGCTAATAGACCAGAAAATGGCTCAAAAACGTGGACCGGTCCGCTATTAGACACGCTTCACATGTGACGTCATACTCGGTCACATGTGACGACACTAGATGGCAGTACTGTGGTCAGTTAACTCAACTCAACGTGAATTTACGGACGCAGGTGAAACACCTCATTGTCCGCATCTATTTATCAAAATTAAATACAAAACTATACGTCACATATTACTCGTACTGATCTATCTCCAATTTCGGTTAGGTCGGCTGTGAAATCAAACTTTACATCTTGGTGCATCCAGAACTTGTCTAAATGCTCTTTAAATTGGTTAACATTGTTAACATCGACAACATCATTAGAGGTAAGCGTTCTAATGAATTTTAATTTCGTTCTTTTTCGATTATGTCATCTCTAAGCAAACAGTATGTGTGGTATTGTTATTGTAATACATCTGTCTCTCAATTGACGCAATGATTGTGGACACTTTAGCTTCCCTTTAAGTGTGTTTAGTAAACAATTATCAGCAGGCTTGCATTCAGTGGTTGCGTTCCGGGTCGATTGTTTCTCGATGGGTAAACTGCGAGGTTTACAGGACATCACTGACCAATCAGTTTTACCCTTCACACTTCTTCTTCGATATCTTCAAAAGGCCTCCAAGCGCCAAATTTACTTCATGGTAGAAACTGTTTGCAATGTGGATTTCACTCAGTTTGCAATGTGGATTACCCTTCACACCTCGCAGATTACCTATGTCCGTAGATGACAAAGGCCTTACCAACTCAACTCAACTCAACTGGAGATTACGGACGCAGGTGTCTGACACCTCTATGTCCGCATCGCATATTTCCATTTCATACCCGGTCAGAAACATAAGCCCGTTAGCCACGCCCCTCTAGCCGTAAGACGTGGCGCACGGAGCTGCTGGTGGCTATGCCGGCCGGTAGGCAGCCACAGGCCCTAATCTAACTAGTGGCCACAGCTCAGACCAATAATAAATCTTTATTATTGGTCTGAGGGCCACAGGCACAGTGTAGGCGAAAGATTCTGCCGCCGGCAGTCCAAAGATATCATACAGCCAACGTCTTTACATTGGATTTTCCACTCGTTTTTACCGTATGCATAGCGCGGACAATGCCGTCGCAAGATGTCCGTCTGTCGGTGTCCGTCCACAAGCCGGTACTCTGTGTCAAAGTTTTTTCACCATGCCCTACCATTCTAGTTTTCCACACCAAACAGGATGGCAATATTCCGACGGGGACCTGCCTAAAAACGGGGGCGTCAAATGCAAAGGTGATATGAAAAATCACGATTTTCGACCAATATCTCGCTTTATCTCGCAAATGATGCATTACTATGGAAAGCGAATAGGCAACCGCACCCAAGCTTTCGAATGGTACTAGTTTGAATGACCTTCAGTGACCTTTTCACGGTCACGATTATTCAACGTCAAATAACTTGAAAATGGTACAACACGCAGCTATACTTACAACGGCCGACCAATAAAAAGTCGTATGATCTATCGAACGGCGCCATTTTCAGTGACCTTGAACGACCACTACCCCCCGTTTAAAGGTCACGCCTTTCTTTGACGCTGAATATATCAGAAACGGTACGACATAGGCTACAAACATAGTTTCAATGAACTCCCAGCTTACATTCTATCACCCTATACTTCTTCTAAACAGACGTTTTATGATCTTCATTGCATATTCCAATGACGTCCTATCTGCTTATTTATGAAAAACAAAATATACAATATGGCTTTGAGCATGTAGTTATAAATAGTTTTTATTTATAGGTCCATGCCAACCATGGGCTTTGAACAACTGGCATTCTCTTTTGCACATTTAGGCTTATTACATTCACTGCCAGCCAAATGGCTTCGGCCTCGATCTTTGGCTTCGGCTCGTGCTTCGCCCTTCGCCTAGTTGTGGTGGTGAGTCATATTCTCACCATTGGTCAGCAGCCTAGTAGGCGGCGCTGTATATGCAAATGTAATCT
>Ga0209339_1000757_pt1 | contig 12507 bp, 9 predicted proteins | sample OlaalgELextract3_FD_187376 | JGI IMG/M metagenome (GOLD analysis project Ga0209339, IMG submission 187376) | Olavius algarvensis symbiont microbial communities from Tuscany, Italy - Type A ELBA extract 3 (SPAdes) (version 2) | ecosystem: Host-associated > Annelida > Digestive system >... | reverse complement strand
GAATGTTGGGTGACATTCTCGCCACATGCCCAAAGATGGCTTCACGTCGTCTCCTGATGCTCTCCATCACAGGGCGTAGGCCTGTATGCGCGGCGACCTCGTCGTTGCGAACGTGATCCTGCCAGCAGATGCGGAGGATCTGCCGTTGACAGTTTGGTCTACAAATATTCTTATGAAACTATCAGAGTAGATTGGCTCAGGGATCATGCCGTTAATTTCACCAGGTGACAGCACCGTGCAGTGGGTGTTTACTGTGCCCAGCAACACTCGTTAGGTTTGTGTTGGTCAGTTAAAGTTTGACTGTGGTTTCAGATATTTACATGTAGTACTTTTTTTAGCAGCTTAAGCCAGAGTTCATTTGATGTGTACTGTTGAGGTTCACTGGACTGAGTCACGTAGCACAGGAACACGCCTTGGTGCCTACACAGAACACTACAACGCTGAAGTTGAATATTTCTTCAAGCGACAGGTTCTGTTTGGAGGAGGTAGGTGCATCATCTCGTGTTTGTTGCCGGCTGAACTTGACCGTAGATGAACTTGACCATATATGCTGTTTGCAATGTTATTTTTGTTTCTTGTTTAGTTATAAAATTACTCACAATTGCAGTTACCAATTACCTGTCATTTGCACAGTGTCAAAACACTACGAGTTCAGCTGTCATAATGCGACATTTGTTTAGCTATTTCTCTAGATGATGATAGTTCCATATTTATTACACAGAGTTTAAACCATAATATTGCCAGTAGAGACACTTCTAAGGCACACATTGTCAGTTAGCTGGTTGTCACTTGTTACTACCTGATGAATAGATGTTGAGATTGTGCACAGCTCAGCTGCAGGTACTTGTTAGCCAACAAACACTTACGATACGATACGATACTGTGTATTTATCGTGCAGTAAAAAGCCGACAGATAGCCAGCCTAGTCTACCACATGGAACGAATAAAAAAATGTAAAAGAAAAACTAAAAATAAACTGATGAGCATGACAAGTCCAGACCTGTCCCAATATCATAAAGTAAAGAAGAAGTAAAGAAGAAAAGTTAAGGTGGAAAGGATTTGTTGAAAAGGTAGGTTTCGAGCCTAGAGTGAAAGAGTGGTGGATGCTGAGAGTGTCGTTGATGAAAAGTTGGAAAATTTTGAAAAAGTTGGTAAACAGTGAAGAGAGTGTGTAGTAGCATAAGAAACATTGTTGTTGTTATTTTGATGACAGATGGTGTGCACTCATGTCTAATTGTTTACTTTATTGTTCAGGTCAGTCGGACACATGTGAGACATTGTCCGAGGGTCGTTATGAATTCAACTTCAGTTTTGAACTCCCACACGAGTAACTGTTTTTTGTCTCTAGTAGTGCTAGTGCTAGTGGTAGTGGTAGTGGTAGTAGTAGTAGTATTAGGACGAGGTGGAAGATGATGATGATGATGATGATCAGCAGCAGCGGCAGCAGCAGCAGTGGAAATTATTTATAAGATATGGTGAAAATACAGATTGCCTGTTATACATCAGTTTTATCTCCATCTATGTCATTATATGAAGTATACTTCATATAATGACATAGATGGAGATAAAATTCCAGTTATTCAACTCATTGATACTTTTTATGTTGAATTATGTGACTGTTTTTTAAAATTGTAAGTAGACAGTTCTGTTTTTTTTTGGTTTCTGAATCTGATTGAAAACAGTTGTTGTTTGTGCCATAGTGTGTAGATATCAGTGTAATTATCCATGTACATTGAAATCATTCATAGGCTACTCATCATTCTTATACATGCATTGTTTACAGTGCTTTATTGCTGTTGGTTGGGCATCGTGACAGACGGCTACTGCCCCACTTATCTCTGTAAGGTTTTTTGGAGACCTTTGTGGGTCAGCAGCTAACGCAGCTGGATCCGAGAAATGGTCGTTCGAGCAGCTGCTAATTTCTGTGAGTGTTGGGTCATTACACAGACAACAATTGAGTGACTGTTGAGAAATCCCGACATAGCTACACATCATTGTACACTTTACTCCATTGACCAAATTCGACGGAGGTCTACTGTGTTTACATGAAGTGGATGAGATTGCCATCGTGGGGCTGACAACATATGGCTGCTAGCATACAACGGCATTACGTAGACTACATGGATTCATGGTAGCGTAACATTTTATTGAGAGACGGCCTTTGTGACGAGATTAACGTGAAAGAATGACAGTAATGGCAACGCAATGAAAGCTAATAATTTCTAACATGATATAATGTGGACAGTTGTCTGTGTGTATGTGTCTAATAGAGGGATATCGACATCATTTGAAGGTAAGCACGGCTCTGTGCGATACTGGCTGAAAGCCGAGATTGACAAACCGTGGTCGTTCAATCTCAAAACTAAGAAAGCATTCACAGTCATCAGTCCTATTGACATCAACAAGGCCGAATATCAGGTTCATCCCTCACTGTAGAAGTAGCTGATGCATCTCTCAAATAAATAGCTCTGCATTGGAGCATTTTTGTATGTTAGACATGCATGATATGTGTTAGCTACAACACTGATATAAGAGTTGTTGCAACCATGTATGTGTCTGTGTTATTTAGTTGCCAGTGGAAAACAGCACGGAGAAGTTTCTGTGCTGCTGGCTGTGTACGTCTGGTCCTATTTCAGTCAGCGCACAAACTGATAGACGTGGCTATTGTCCTGGTAAGCTAAGCTTCTATGTGTCTTTAACTCTTTATAGTGTTGCTCATGGACTAATACAACCAACAGCAACAACCATTCAACATCCATTTGTCGAGGTCAACCCGGGTGAGCCGGAACCACATTAACCCAATACACCACCTTCATTGTCCTCAAATTCCTCACAAGCACTCCCCACCTTTCCTCCCAGGCCTCCCATTACACCTGTAGGGTCTGATACTAGGGAGAACCTTGGGGGACGCAGCTGATACATGAAGCACCTGAAGACAAGAACTTACTCTTCCTTTATATTTTATATCGATTTGATGAGGCCCTCAAACCGCCCTCCGTGGAGGATGATGTCGACGTATGGCGCTACGCAATCGTGAGTTGCATGCCAGAAACAACGACGACGACGATGAGGCCCTTGGTTAGTCACTGGTCCCCCTCACTCACGCCTCTCACCGTGTGACCACTAGTTGGCCTGCAGCAGCCACATACAGACGAGACAATAGTAAGTCAAGCCATGCAATTCAAGGTATTTTTATGCCCTTTCTGCTGCAACCCTTTTATTTCTGGGCTCGGAGACTGGCTGAGAATATGGGGCTTACATATCCTGAGGCTATGGGCTAATATTAATGGTAATAGAGTTGAGCCAGTGGTACAAAAGTGGTGTCTTTATGAGCTGGCGATGTTCATCTGTTCGTTTGTCTGTCACTGAAACATGTGCCACTGCTGGACCACATGCTGCTGCTGTCAGCCGTGAGAGGCCACGTCGATGCTGCACAGCCACACCACACGTGTCCGATGTGTTTCCTCCCTCGTGGGAATCTCCCCCACCCTTCCTGTGAAGTTTATGCTAGTGGCGTGGGCCTTACTCGTTGCATCCATGAACGCGCCACACTTATTTTAGCATCTGACATGTTGTGTCAAGTAATAAACAAATGGATGCAAAGTTAAGAAAGTATCGGAGTGAAAATGGGGATGAGTGTGTTTTGAGTCAAACACTGGAATACAGTCTGCTGATATTACTGGGTTTTCTGTTTGACAGTGTTGTGGCATTATTGCTAATTAGTTTTTGGATAAATTGCAGGGTGACCACTTGTCTGCAAAACCTGGAAATGTCAGGGAATTTGACAGCTGTCAGGGAAATGTCCGGGATTTTACTAAAAATCATGGAAATTCAGGGAAATGTCAGGGAAAAAATATTGTCAGGGAAAAGTTGCCTAAAACTGTTTATTGTAAGCTGCATATTTGTGTCCATACAGGTATTTAGTGGGAGGCTATTCTGTGTTAAATATTAAATATATGGTTTGAGATCATGCAATTTTGCATTCTTACCCTCACCACTGACAGTAACACTAGTACAGGCATGATTTGAATAACACTTAACATGCCCAGTGCCGCGGAGGAGTGCCCCGAACTATCAGCAAATTGTCGGGGAATTTCACGTTGTCTGGAGAGTGGTCACCCTGAAATTGATGCAGTCTGAAAGACAGAAATGAAGTCTTTGCGACTGATCACAATAAGAAATGCTGCAGGAGTACTGTACAAAAAAAAACAAAAATATCGTTACTATAGAAAATGTGACTGGCAACCACGGAGGTAGCACAAACTGTGTGTGATGAATGCTGCAGCAGTAGCGAGTCAAGTCGGTGTGTGTGGGTAGGTGAATCGATTGCTATATCAGCGGAGTTTGAGAATTACTCGTCACGTACAGTTATACCGTATGCAACTCTGCATCAGACGCAGATGTTCTTTGCCAACGGCAAAACACGGATACGAGACACAAAGTTTACTGTTCTTACTGGTGAGTGTTGTGTATTCAGTGTAAGCTTCTACAGCCCTGTACACACTGGCGACCAAGTTGAATTCAACACGGTGGACTTTGTCGAAAGTCAACAAAGTCGACCGTGTCGCTTTGGCCCGTACACACTGGCAACAAAGTCGAAAGGACATTCGACATTCGGGCGACAGAGTCGACTGTGTCGGCGACATAGTCAACCGAGTCGGCGAAATTGTCGACCACTACAAGCTGTCATATTCAAGTTGTTGCCGATTAGTCACCAAAACTGGCGATAAAGTCGACCGTATTAGCGACAGTCGACTTTGTTGCCGATTTGTTGCCGGTGACTTAGTCGCCAGTGTGTACCGGGCTTAACATTTCTCACGTCATTATTTATGTAATGAGGCTGATTTGTGTCAAATGCATTCAGCTTCTACCGGTACTTTGCTCTATGTCCTGTCCTATGTTGGCCATTAGTCGTCTCTGTTCTCCGTTCCTCGCTTTTTTTTAAAATTATTTTCTTCACCACACAGTCTTTTTGTTCAGTCAGTACACTGTTTTGTGTTAACCCATATATGTTGCCATTTTGTCTGAAGTTCTACATAAACTTTATATAATAGTTAATATTTCATTGTTTTTCTAGTCTAGTAGTAAAGTATTGATATAAACAGGTTGTTAGTACAACCACGATAATGAATGGAATTTGTTTGTAACATCATATGTAGTCAATTTTTTCAGTTAGAGTGTCTCATTGTATCAGTTTGGTTCTTCAGGTCTGCCAATATCACCGAGCAGCCGAGCATCATGGGATGCGCAGCTGTTGAAGATTCCGGCCGTGTCGCCAAGTGTGATGAACTGCTGCGTCATACGCGTCGAATATTACGTCAAGGTTTGCACTGTCAACAGATATCATTCGAGATAAATTTCCACTTGTGGCTGAGAAGTTGCCACACTTGCCCGTATGTGAAATTTGCCGAAAAGTTCTATCTTGCTTTAACCTGATATTTACATGAGATCACTTAATTTCTTGGCCCAGGTTTTTAGCTCCGCTGTGACTAAAGGTCACCGGAGTCACCGGAGGTGGGTAGTCACCGGAGGTGGGTTTACTGGGTGAGCTGTCAATCTAACGTCCATCAACTTTGGCTTCACTTGTTCCTGTTCTGTCAGCTTGAGTCTGATTTTGATGAAACTTTATGTGAATAATGTGACGACAATGGACTATAAAGTTACAGATGGATTTTGAATATTTTTTGTTGATTTGGCTGAGCACATTAGGCCCATTAACTTTAAGTTGTTTCTTCTCCCTCAGTTTTTGTCAGATTTCAGTGAAGCTTGGGATGAATGATGCGAGGGCAAGGGGCTACAAAGTTACAGAGCGGATTTTAAATATGTGCATAAATTAGGCTAATTATGCTGGGTCCACAAATACAGCGGAACTGTCTTAGCAGACAGACTGCTTGTTTGTCAGATGTTCCAGTTTTTATGTCAACAGGTGTTCTGTATGTCTAGTGATTACAAATTAAGGACAAATTTGATGCTGACCCTTAAGCCACATTACTTATGCAGTACCTGTTGTGCTAATGTGTGTTTATGCTAGCGTTTGCTTATTGTGTAGGTGGCACTACACATTCCGAACTCGTACAACTTGTCAATGAATTTGCCGATCGTCGTCGGTACAGTGCCATATCGTCGTGTGCCGTACATGTTGACACCAACGTCACGTCATCTGCCGGCCGGGTGCTACGGCATGCAGCATCTGCCCGTCGTAGTTCCACCTCCGTACCGCGAAAACCCAACTCCACCACCTCCTGTTGATGGTATGTTATCATTTCGTTGCATCTCAACCACTATATTAACGTTACACTGGGTCACATTGGTGGTCGACAACGTAGTTCAATTGCAGTGTATGTGGCCAGCACATTGTGACAGTTGGAACTGGCTGCAGTGGTTAATATTTTAATCAATACGAAGAGCGATTTTGCCGGCATCTGAGGGCTTGGCATGTCCACCTGTAAGGATTTTTCCTGGGAATTGGAGAGTCATTTACTGCCGATGACCTATATACATGCTGAGGCATAGTATCCGGACCCCTAAGTCGTAACTTAGTCAATACATGGTTTATTCATAAAAATATCAGACAACATAGCTCAGGGAATGCTGAAGCTGCAAGCCTGAAAATATTTTTTATTTTGATAAATATTCTATACTAGCAGCAGTTTAAAGAGAACGTTAGTAAGTGTTATTACAGTAATGCAGTTTACCGTTGAAGATGAACATTGCATTAAATGGTTGTGACTGAGTAAAAATTATGGACAAAATGCTTCTTAAAAATACTTTTTGACAGAAGATGAAGTCTTTGTGGGTTAAAGACACTGATCGAAAAATAAGTGCGAGGTCTTTAACTTTGGTGGTCTTTGCAGCTGTGTGGGCAGTTTGTGGTCGACCATAACCCAGACATGAGTCAATGATGCCACTGTTGTCATTTTCTCTCAAATGTTTTTAATCTGCCAAAACTCTACTCTGTGCCAGGAAACAACTTCTTAGAAAGCAATGTGCTTCATACTTTATACTCACTGACTAGCATTTAATTAAATATTTATCTTAACGGTAAATCACATTGCTGTGACGGCACTTATTTTACTGATGTCCTCTTTAGGCTGCTGCTAGCAAAGAACATTTAATCCAAAGACAAATTATTTTGAAACGTGCCGATTCAGCATTTTCTCGGCTATATTGTCTGAGATTTTTGTTCAGATAAACTGCACATCTACTAAGTTATGCTAGTTAAAGCTTGGGGGTCCGGTAATTACGCCTCACCATGTAGATCTTAGTGGGAGTTGAAACAGGGTTACATCAAATGCATGAAATGTGCAGGAATGCTTGTACTTGCTTCGGATTCAACCTCTTGGATGATGCAGTCTGAGCGATATTTATAAATTAGCCTAACACTGTAATAACAGTACAGCTGCTGTGGTAAGTATAACAGCCGCCCATTATGCTCTAAGTGAGTTACCGTGATTGCTGTGTATAAATTGCATCTAATGGAGATTTTGCCTTCATTCACAACATTTGGGCTGTAAAAGAGATGCCTGCAACAGTCTCCAGAGGTTTCCCAGACATGTTTGTGGGACGACTGCTTGACCAAGGTAGATGTGGAAGTGGTTGGAGTGCATGTGTGTGTGTGTGTGTGATGCAGATCCTCCGATGTATGCTGAGAGTCTGACTGGAGCCGTTGATATCCGAGATGAAGACGACGACCAGCCGGGCTCTGTTGGCGACTACATGTTCACGCCAATGTACACCTATGTCTACGACTACCGCTATCGGTGTCCGCCCGCCTACTCTGAGGTCTGCTGTGTATGTCACTGTCATTGTCGGCTTACATACATAGTTCATTGCAGCACTTACATCCTACATGAATACACAGTTTTCAAGCGGTGAATGAAACCCTCAGTGCTATGTGATCGTGATCATGACTCTCATTCAATTTAATTCTGCAGTCGTGTATTACTGGCTGTATATTATAAGTACCTTAAATGCTGTGTCATATTATTTAGTGGTAGAAATGGCATCCGGCCAGAATATATTGTGCTTGACAGTCAAAAGTGGTTTGGGCATCTAACCTGTGAGCATAGAATATAAGCAGCACATGTAATCTGTCATTGAATTTAAAGTATGATTTCCTTGTCCGCAGTTCATCTAATGAAATGAGACAGCGTCTTAACATTCTTTAACAGTAGTAAATGTAAGGAACATGTTCAACATGTTCAGTGGGTTGCATTATTGTATTGTCTCAGCAAAGCAGTGAACATGTTAAGTTACAGGTTTGCAAAGAAACTGCAGTAAAATAATTTTGTAGACATGTTAAGACATCGTGTTTCACATGTTGGATAAAGTTAAGTTTGTCATCACAGGGTTTAGCAATAGGTTAACAGGTAATGGTGGTTAACAACAGCTAGCGTATCAAGATGCAGTGCCGATAGCACTGGTTGTAGGCGTGAATGTTTACTGGTTGTCTAATGATGCTGTTGTTCTAGGTTGATCCTCATCCGCAGCATACAACGACGTCGTCATCTGTTCTATCTCGTAGTGCTGGTAACTGTGGGACAATCTGACTGCCACCGCCTCCGCATCACATCCTACAGCAGGTTTTACGTCTGTCTGGATGTTTCACTGATGACTGTGGCAGCCTCTTTACCAATGCAGCATGTGCTAACAGCTGAAAAATATATGGTATATTATTCATCGTGCTACAAGTGAGCTACAGTCGTCGTGGTGTGTGTCAGTGTCAGTATTCTAGTCATGACTGTGTGCATCTACTGTTAATGTTCACACAACTGTGTACACACTGACTGTGGTTGTCTGTGTCGTTATCACTTTTCATGTTATGACTTTTGTTTTGACTGACTGTATATTAGACTTCCATTGGTGCTCGTGCTACACTGCATTGGTAACTCAAATCGTACAAATTAACCTAACCTAATACATTTAACAAGAAAATAGTACTTTGCCAGAACTTTGCTGATAACGTGGCTGTGATGATGGGTGTTCATCACATGTCTGGGCTGTTAAATCAGCCTGGTTTCTTATCAGAAAATGCTGTCATTTGGTTGTAAAAAATGTCTCATGAACAAGTCTACCATTGCTCAATGCTGTGTGTTACTAATAATCTGATATGTCATTTTTATCAATTTTTTTGGTGATTATGGAAAATAGTTATTATTACCGAGCCAATGTGATGTTTGTCAATTTATTTCATTATTACTAGACTTCAGCCACTGGCTGCCATGTCATCAGTGAAATTCAGCTGCAACAGTGTATCACATCTTGACTACATTGTTTAGCTCTGCTGTGACCAGCGGCTCTGACGGGTTGACTCAATGAAGTGTCGTCTGTCGTCCGTCAGCTTTTATTTCAGTTCTTTATTCTCTGTCACGTTAAGTCTGTTTTTGATGAAATTTGATATGATTGATATTAGTCAACTCAAGGGGTTGCCAAGTTATGGAGCCGATCTTGAGTATTTGCATAAATAATTTTATGTCAAATAAGCCCATGAAACATGGTGGAACTGTTTCAGCCGAGCGGCTCTAGCTGTGTTTGATTGACATTGATTGTCGGGCACTGTGACAGAGTATCAACAGTTGACCAATAGCACGTTGTGGTCTGTGAGACATTGGACTTTGGTCCGTGAGACACCGGACCGCGGTCCGTGAGACACCGGATGTCTCATCTTTCTCGTTGAGTAGTCGTAGCCATCTGAACATTACTGCAGTTTCTGTTCGTTAAGTTTTGCATGTTACATGTGCTGTTTGATGGATCGTCTTTTTGTGACTTAATGTTTGCTAGTTTTCTGTGTTAGTGGCGTTATAGAGGTAGTGGGAACATATGCCGTATATGTTCCTCTTTTGTACCTCCTTACTGGTTCTCAGATAATAAGAATAGATAGAAAATGCTGATTCTGATCTGATAATTTTTTTTGTTGGCTTACAATATTAATGTTTACTGTTGATAATCATTTTTTACTGCTGTTACTAGTCTTGATGTTTCATTTATCTGGCCAATTTTCTGTAGTTACTGCAAGTTAGGCTGAAGACAGTTGGTGATAGCTGTTAAATTGTCTGTCAATTGTTGAAAGTTTTACATGCTTATTTTATTATGTGCAACGTCATTCATATGTCGAGGAACTTTTATGCCTCGACTGCCCGTCGTAACATGTTGTGAATCTGTGTTCATTTAAGATGAGCAAAACTAAAATACAGCTGGATCTGACACTAGTAGATTCGGGCTGCATTCGGAAAGTGTTTAGCTTGACCGCTCCAGATAATCAGGTTGGTGGTGGAACCAACCTGGATCACAAGTCGTAGCTAGGAATAAACAATTGGCTACAGTTTGTGATCTAGGTCGGCTCCACCTACCAACTCAGTTATGGAATAAATTTTGAGTTGAAACTCAAATAAACTCATTTAAATCATTCTACTTCAAGTTCAAATACACGTTTTACTATTAATGTAACTCTTATGTCTTTGAAAAAGAGAAAAATAGTGCATTAAGTGTATGTAATGCTATAAAAGTCACGCCTTGTTTACATTTTCACCATCTTTGATCTGAACGCTCAAAGTCTAGACACCGAGCACTCAGAGTATGCTCAGAGTAATCTGGCTGGAGTTATGGCGACCAGAATAATCGGATTTATTTGCTTGTAATAAAAAATGGCAATATTGTTTGGTACTCAGATTAATTTAATTAATCTAAATGGTGTTTCCAAATGCAGCCTCACAGTTGAAAGCAGCATAATTTGGTACCAGATTTACTGTAGTTAGCAGTTGTTTCAGTGTTTATTTATGCTTGGTGAGTGAATGCAGTTGACGGTGGTCCACTCTCGTTTTCAGTTCGTTTGAATGTGTAGTCTTTAGGTAATTGTATGCTTTGTCTTCCACCTTGTCGAGTGATTGTAGTCCACTGTCTGATAGGCGTTCATAGTACTGCACTGTCCGTATCAGCTATGCATGCATATTGATTACTGGAGACAGCTTGAACCAAGTTATTTGGTTTCTTGATTCCCATATTTTCTTGTACTGTACAATGTGTTTGTTTCAACGTTGCAGTGTATCGTACTGTACGATGCATTGTACACATATAAGTGTGAATCTAGTGTGCTGTTCCCTCTCTAATAGATAACATCTGAGCAGTGACAGTTATATGAGGGCAAAGATAGATTATCAGAACTATTCTGTGTTGAGAGTTAAGTTCTGCTCATTCACTTGTCTAGTGTGTGTGGGTGTGATACCAATGTGATATTTCTTCGTTAATTTATTTTAACATTTTTGTACCATAGTACTGATGTGTATCGTGAAGTCTAAAAATAGCTGCTGACGATGATGCTGTGACGTTGTTATGGCAACATATCTGACCTAATTTGCAGTAGCTCCATTGGTCAGGTTGCATCTGTCATTAGTTGTGAGACGTGAAGATGAGATTGACGTGTTCTGTGCCGTCGTCTGATGATAGCAGAACAAGACGTATGTGTTGATTGTACTTGTAGGTGTTAGATGTGATTGATGTTGTGAATTTTATTATGCCAGCTGTTGTCGGCGTAATGCAGATGTCGTAATGTATAACCAGACTGTATCGGATGATGATAGGTTAATGGCAAAAAAGAGTTGTTATTAGTATCATTTTTACTTCGCTTCAGTGATGGTCGGCAAGATATTTGGTCACATGTGTAGCTTTGTTAGCATGGTTATAAAAAAAACGGTTACAGTTATCTACAGAAGCTTTTCAGAGTAGATCAGCAGTGTTACTGTCTTCATGCCGTTATGTTGTCCAAAATCCACAAATTGGCGTATTAAGTGAGTCGGTGCAATGGTAGCGCCATCTGGCGAGTGTGGCTGAGCTGGGGTGACCATGTTGTACTTTGCACTGCTCGTGTCTTTATTATCATTAGCAGTGTTGCTTGCTATAAATGGTGCCAAAATCTGATAAAGATGTTTGATGTATGGTCCCGACTACAATCAATAGCAGTCAAGCAGTGTTGTCAGTTGATGCAGTGCTTGTGTATTGACATGCTTTTAACTAATGTCTATTTTTCATTACTGTACGTGTTGCATTATACAGAATTTCACAGTTCTCTAAGAGGAAGGTTACAGTGGGTTAAAGTCAAACCGAAGAATGACTATGTCAATGACTGTGAATTGCTTGTTGACGCTTTACAGTGTAATGTACTGCTGGTCGCTGTAGTCATTTATGCCTCGGTGCTTAGTCAGTTCTTCGGTTATAACGATTACTTATTATTTTTGATAGCCTAAATAGTAAATATCTGGTGCTCAGTATATTGACTGTTTGTTAGAAAGTGACAAATGTTAATGGTGCCAATTCTGATCTTGTCAATAGCTGACATCCTTATTCGTCATGCACCACTCAGTGTAAAACAGTTTCACATGTATTTTTTGTACATTTTTAGGTCGACTTCGAAAAGTCGACCTAATAATATTAGAGGGAAAAAATGTCTGCCCGTCCGTACGTCCGTCCGTCCACAAAAAGTTTCTTCAATTTGAATGAAAGTTGGTATATAGG
>Ga0209339_1000756_pt1 | contig 12516 bp, 4 predicted proteins | sample OlaalgELextract3_FD_187376 | JGI IMG/M metagenome (GOLD analysis project Ga0209339, IMG submission 187376) | Olavius algarvensis symbiont microbial communities from Tuscany, Italy - Type A ELBA extract 3 (SPAdes) (version 2) | ecosystem: Host-associated > Annelida > Digestive system >... | reverse complement strand
TATCAATGAACGTAGTGACCCAGTTGACTCAGTTTGTAGGTCGTGACGTCATAAACAAAAACACGACTGACTTGGCTGTACGCTATTCAACTGGGTCAGTTGAGTTGAGTTGAGTTGTGTCGCTATAGACACCCCTTAAGAATAATAACGGTCCCAATACGGAACGATTCGGAACGTCACAAGAAACGCAAGTAACGTGACTGAGTGCCAGCGAAGTATTTAAATTATTACTTTTTGACCCTCGGTAAATATATTATTATTATTATTAACGACAGTATTTATCCTTCCATAAGCAATGCTTCAAGGGCAGGTAACAAAAGGTCAGTTGTCAGCCGAACGATTGTCCATATTAATACATATTAGTTAAATGTGCCATAATAGATGGCAGTCACTGATTGAAAAAAAAATAATAAGTCTGACAGATTCAGTGGTTTGCGAAGCCAACATCTATTAAACGACTGCAGCTGTGAAAGCGAGTTACAACAAATTTATGCCCCAGCCCCACCAACGCTTACCAATCAGCGGGTATTATATGCTGTATGCATCTCGTACTAGCTACCGCCGTTTGCATATAAAATTATATGAACTAAAGTCTTCTCGAACAAAAGGAATCCTGAGTAGTCTGATTGCACGAACCGTACTTGTCTTTAAGTAGAGATTATCTCCGGCGTTAGTCGAGCGAAAATAGCGTACGCAACGCACCGCTATTAATTAACTATAGCACTTAATTTTGTCATGTGCAACCTGGGACTAGAATAACTAAGCGCGATAAGAAGCCACGACATCGATCTTGGTTATTCTAGTCCCAGGTGCAACGACATACTGATAGGCATAAGTGGAGATTACCGTATCATACAATTAGCTAAGTGATGATCAGAGAGATGGAATTCCATCTCTCTGGTGATGATTCAAGTAACGTTGGTGGAATCTGCCATAAGTAAGTAAATGAATTAACAAATTTAAGAATACTGAACAGGGAACTAAGGGCACTCGGTACAGAGCGCATGTACCTCCGACAAAGGTCTTCCCATGCCTCGCGATGTATAAAACCATTTTAAAACTACGCCTCGCTGCATCGACGGGCGGCCAATACGTATACGTGAGATTTTCCCGACGTAATAAAATTCTGCGTTGCAGCGCTTTATCGGAGATATCGGAGAAAGCAATCCGGTTCCGGCATCCGGACTATAATCCGGATCGGGCTCAAAAGTTAATCAGTTCGTCCATGTCCCGACATCTGTCGACACGCAACATTTCATCCAAATCCATGCACACGCTTTTGAGTAATCTTGCTAACAGACAGACAGACAGACAAACACGGGCGAAAACATTTACTTCCTCCTTTGTCGGAGGTAAATAATATATAACGGTGCATAGATTGTTCCGTTATTGTTCGCTGATTGCGCGCTGAACATAATGCTCATACCGGCTTTGCCCTCTAGCCTCTGGCAAACTCCGCACCTGAAGCAAAAGTTACTCGAGTAGGCACAAATTGCCTAATTTAAATATTTCGGTACCGGCGGTATAAGTTTCGATTTGCAACCGTCGATGCATGAAATGCACGTTATGTTATGTTAGCAATCCATCACTGGTGCACCGACAACGCGCATGTTTAATGCAAGTCAGTGAGGCGCGGATTCAGCTGCAGACGAACGTGATGCAATCCATTTCGTCAATTTGTTAATGACATTAGTGGCACTGGCGCTCGGTTCGTGCCGTACGACGAGGCACACGACGACCCCGGGAGAAGTCGAACCATCTCGGCCAATCACGCGACCCCGGAAATCATGGCGTCCGTCGGCGCCATATCTGGCGTCGTAAAGATTATTTCCGGTGTGTCGGCCTACGTGACGTCAGTCGACCGAGATGCAGTGCCGACGCTGGCGGATCGATAAGGTGTTCGGAGCGGGCGTTCGACAGAACGCCGACGAAGCGAGCAATTCCGATCAGAGACTGAGATATCTCGGTGACGCCGTTTTCGACGTTCAATCGCTTTCGGGTCCAACAGGCAGATCGATCCGTTTTTCGAGGTGCACGTCGACAACGCAAACGTAGGCCGATGTACGTGCGGTCATTATGAAGTCTGCACTGTTATATCTGACGCACTTTATACCACCCGCGCAGCCATCGCGTAGTGAAGGTGGTATTGTTTTCAGTACCGGTAGTGTCTGTTTGTGGGTGGGTGTGTGTGTCTGTTTATTAACGCGATAACTATTGAACCGTTTGAGACATCGTCGTGCAATTTTTATGTGAGCAAGAAACGGCCAAACGCTCGAACGAGTTCGAAAATGGCTGCGTTCCGATGCATTGCAAATGGCGATTAACGTCTCTGACGTTCCAGTGTTTGCTTGTTTGTAACAGGCACCGTATGTCTACAAGGTGGCCCGAAAGTGAAGCCACTTTGATTGCTCACAGCCTTAAAACGCCCAAGCGAGCAATCAAACAAAGCACCCTTACGTTTGGGCCACCCTGTAGCGCCAACAGTGCATGCCTATAATGGCACAGCATGTTTGCCACGCGTGCACCAAAGTCTGCACGACTGTTGTATGCGACCGTAGAGAAGTTGCATGCACGCTTCGTGGCTTGAACAAAAATCTGTGAAAATGTGCGCGTATTTTGAATGGAAAACTTACCAAAGCATTGTGCGTGAACAAATGACAAAAACTTGTGAAATCCTTTATTTCTTTAAGAAGTTAAAGATACGTTGTTTAGGGGCACTGATTAAAGTGTGAGAGAGCTGAGAATGTTGATAATATTTTTCTATAACTTGTTTATAACTTCTATAACATTTAGTTAAGATGTGCATGTTAAACTGTTAGGAGGCAGGCATTTTACAATGGTCACAGTTAGGGGTGCGTAGTTTTGTGGAAAACACAGAATATAGGCCTACGTATTAAAATAATATTCTTTAACACAACCCGAAAATTGTAGCTAAATTATTTGCGACGTTCAGGTTGTGTTAAAGAATAGTATTTTAGTATTTAAATTACCAACCTAATGAACGTTTTCCAGTATAGGCCTTCGTGCTACTTCAACTTCGCTCATTTAGATATGCATCACCTCGTCTTTGGAATCAACTTCCAGATTCATTCCGTCAGCCTCACAGTCTTGTCTCGATTCACCTCCTCATCTACTTGTCAACCCATCTCTCTCATCATCCCCGCTCTCGTCATCCATCACTCCTTCACTCTTTCACTCTAGGCTCAAAACCTAACTTTTCAACAAATCCTTCCCACCGTAGATTTCTTTTACCTACTGGACTGCCTCACGATAACGGGACTGGACCGGACCTATCACGCTCATCATTTATTTTTAGTTACACATTTTTTTTTGTTTATTCCGTGTGGTAGACTAAGCTGGCTACCCGTCAGCTTTTTACTGCACGTTAAATACACACTATCGTATGGTTCGTAACTGCGATTCGAAGAAGGCTTGAAAGTGAGCCAGCCAATCTCAACTTGCATTGATTCACGATTGTGTCGTCTGAACCATTCACGTTTCGCGAGCCGTTTGAACCACGACTCAATGATCCGTTATCAGTTCTGACACTGCAGGGTCGGGCGCGTTCATATTTTAGAAACAAATCCGACTGATCTGACCGATCTAGATCAGATCGTAACTAACCTAGATCAGCCAGATCTGCTGTGGCTAAAAAGAACGGAACGGACAGATCAACAAAACGACCGATGCGATCGGACGCCCGTTCTTTTTATCGTTCCTAGCTGATTTGAGCGTTAGAAAACAAAACCAGTTAGACAGTTTCATAGTCACGAGCTGCAGATTACATTATGTTAAACGAAATAAAATTGTGAAATAATGACGAGACTCCAGTTTATTTGTCACATATAACAGCATTGTAATGTAGGCCTAGACTGAACGTCATTTGCAACCATGCCCTGCAGGGCATGCTGACGATAAACTGACGACGGCATAGCTCTGACAACGGGCCGACGTCTACTGTAGGGCCTATACATCCACGAGAGAAAGAAAATGCAGCGGTTAAACATCAAATTGATATAATAACTATACACAGCTCCGTTATGTTATATCGTCTTCAACTTCCGCATCGCCTTCGTTCTCACGCCTCTGTTATATTCATGCACACAATATTGTATAATGGACGTCATCTAACGAACAAAGCTATATGCGAATTATAACAAAGATCACTTTACGCAAGTGACACCAGTTGTCGTTGATAATTTGATATATATATCAAATATATGGTCCGCTGTTAACCAGCTTCGCTTATAATAAATTCGAGCGACCAGCAAAGCACTGACCTTACTGTCAGTGTTGGCGCCGCTGACTCCCCTATGTCAGCATTCGTCAACTGTATCATGGTGATTATTGTACTACACTGTGTCTAAAAAAACCGGACCGCTACGATTAATATGATATAACTTCATCAATTTACAACATTACTAATTATTTTTGGCACAGAGAAACTTTATTCAATTCCGAATTCAATAAGTTAAAAATATTTTAAATTGGCTTAGAATCAGCTGCGCGGTTTCCATAACAACAGTAGCAACTTGACGGTTTATGTCTCAAAAACCGGACCCTATGATATTTTGACACGACTCGATTAAAAGTTCTTTAATTTAAATAAAATTTCAGAGATAACATGTTTTTCAATAATCCTAATTAAACCACGACGTTAGAAGACAGTTGTGTTTGCAGCAAAGTACAGCAGCTGAAGCGAGTTAACGTAGCAATCCTTAACTGCGCGTCATTCCACAGTTTATGCTGCCTTATGAACAGAAAAGGTAAAATCTTTTAAACAAACAGTGTCCTCTCGGAATAATAAAATGTTTTACTATATCAAATGTTAAAACACGTGTTCGAATGTTGTCTTTCGGCATTGACACAGCCCCACAATCGTTTTGACACTCGTTCATTGCCCTGCAGATAATACGTTGTTCGAAGTCGGCCCAGAAATCTGCTGTTCAGGTGTGTCAAGTCCGCTATACCACACAGCTGGTTCTAAGCATATTTAAAAACTTTTTTTTATCGTAATCAATGCAGAATTAAATAAGGTCTCTCTGTGCCAAAAATGATTAGTGAACGTTGTGAATTGGTGAAGTTATATCATATTAATTGTAGCGGTCCGGTTTTTTTAGACACACTGTAGTTATTATAACAATTGTGGCGTACACCCTGTTTCCAAAAATAACCCCTTTTGTTTCCAACATAAACTCTTAGAAGAATCAACCAATTTCAATGAAACTTTCAGCATAGCTGAGGGAATGCTAAATATACACATCTGAAAATAATTGTATTTTCGTTAAATATTCTTTGTTAGCAGCGATATAATAAGGACGTTAATAAAAGTGCCGTTACAGCACGGGATTTACCGTTGAATATCAATATTTAATTAAATGCTCATCAATAAATAAAAAGTACGAAGGAAACCGCATTCCTAAGATGTTTCCTGTCACAAGAAAGAGTTTTAGCGAATAAAACACTTAATAGAGAAAATGACAGCAGGGGAATCATTAACTCATGCCCGGGTTGTGGTCGACAACACACTGCCCACCCAATTGCAAAGATCAACGAAGTTAGAGATATCACACTGATTTTATTGATCAGTGTCTTTAGCCTACCAAGTCTTCATCGTCTGCCAAAAACATCTTAAGCAATCGTTTTGCTACGCTTATTTACTAACTTGCTTTTTCCGGCTGCTCGTTTTCTCTCGGCAGAACGCAGTAAATATTAAAACGTACACCACATGACGTACGTTGTGAAAATGATTACTGTGTAGAGTAAAATGCCAACGTTCAGCTTATCTCGACGCTCTATAGCACGGAGACGATTAATGTTTTATTACAACTTTGTTATAGTCATCGTCCAAACATTTGTGAAGGTCAACGCCCTGCCATGGGCGCCCGCATTTTGCAGGGTTGGACAAAGTCCGCCCCTCCCTTTCCACTCCACCCTCACCTTTTTTTCCCTCCCCTCCCCTTCGTTTCCCTTCCTTCCTCTCCTCTTCTCTGCCATCTGTTCTCCCCTCTCCACCATGCTGTCCCCCTCTGCCGCAAAGCGGCCCTTTTCAATCCAACTAGATGGTCTGCGGGAACGCTGTAAGCTCCCCCAGCGGGGTACAGGCGGAGCCCCGGCCACAGACGCAATTTGTACCGGTGAAACGTGTTTCGTGGCAACGACTTTGGTTCTTTCTGTGCGAACAGAAATGTTGCAATTGAAGCGAATGTAGCCTTTACATTTTCCAGGGAGGGCACGTGTCCCCTTGCCCATGCCTGCGGGCACCCATGCGCCCCGCTGATCGCAGTGATCGGATCTGTGACCACGCCCGACGAAACGCGCGCCATCTGGACCACCGTTGAAATGTACACCAACAACTTTACAGCTTGAAACTCTTCTCGGCGTTAATTTCAATGCACGAACAACACTGCGGGGCGTACGGCTAAGCAGTATATCTTTTGTGTACATATGATATTCGCAAATCGTAAAACAATTTTATGCTCACACTCAGTGGCCTTACTGTGTATCTATGGGGCACGTGCACCTCGACTCTGCTAGATTATGGATAGGTATGACCTCATGACATTAATAAAATTAAGAGAAGGCTATCTCCAGTCCTGAGCCGTGCCCCCCGGCCCCCAATTATTATGCATGTATATTCTATGTTTTTTATTATGTGCCCGTGTTTGTGAATGTTTGTATTTTATTTTAATTCTACCGAAAGGTGAATAAAGTTGTATATATTATTAAACAAAGTGAAATAAACACAATATTACAAGCATACACTGTTCGCTTATGCGTTTATCGTATTTACGCAGCAGTTTTGACAGCAAATGCATCGAAAGAACAAGAAAGTTATAAATAACAGCATGGTCCAAACGAATTACTATATATATCCTCCAACTGAATATATGACAATAATGTTTTCTAATATGATGCTCCAGTGCAAGCGTCCCGCACTACTAAGCTTCTTTGTGGGGGTAGGGGTGAAAATGCACCAGTCACTATGCCTATACGTTATGTCATAAAAATACATCTGCAAGGGTAAAATCAGTGAAAGGCTCCAATACTGCAGTCTCCTTTTGCCAATCTCCAGGTCTCCACAAACTGTGCAGGACGCGTAAGCTTTCACGCTAATTTATTTGCGCATAAAAAACGTTCATAAATAGCAGCTGGCACTGCACGCTGCTTTTTATTCCTCTGCCATCCCTGTCTAGCAGGCGGAGGCCTAATGTTCTCAACGTGTCCGTCCGTCCGTCCGTTCATTCGTCTGTTACCAAAACGAATGAACCGATCTTGATGCCAATGGCACAAGTGGTCCACGTGGAAATGGCATCAAATGATCAACTTTGGGGTCAGTTGGTCAAAGGTCAAGGTCACACGAGACCGAAGATAGATTTGGAGGCTTGGCGGAGGCATCGTTCTTGACTCCATTAGCTCCAGTAGTTTCTCTATAATGTGTCCACAAAAAACACAACACCAGAGAATTTTTAGCATACTTTTATGTACGACTGATAGAATTTTATTAAATAATATGGATGAGTTATTCCTGAGTCTACTCATCCCACAACTGCAGTTGTATATCGAAAGAAACCTGTGAAATACTCTTGCCTGAGACATTTTATTTTAATGACGTCTTGCAGAACTGAAACAGATACTGTTAGTCGAACTGAGAAAGCTTGACCGTTCAGTAGTTGTTGCAGCCATCAGTCAGTGGCGTCGCCGTCTCTCTGCTCGTGTCGGGGCTCACGGTGGATATTTTGAACACATTTGTGGTGTTTTCACGGTTCAGTCTGTTAAGTTAATGCTGAGAATTTGGGGTTTTACTGTTTGACTTTTTTGTTTGTCGCCAAAAATGTAACATTGTCTGAAACGTTTTAACAGGTATGGGCATTACGCGGGTGAAGTGGAAGACATAATCATAGGCGGACTCGTAGTTGTCTCTTAAATCGCTGTGGCAAAAATTAGAGCGTTTAGTTGCGGTTTGATGACGATATGCTGAAAACTAGTTGGCTTTGTTTTCTGTGGACACACTGTGTTATTAGGGGTTAATGAGTCAGGATCTTCGTGGAATATTTAAAAAAAGAAATGTACAAGTAGGCCTATATTAAACCGGTAATCACGGAGGCTTAGTACTGAATAGTAATGTAGAAAAAACATACACTTAAACGAACAATATGCCTTAACAACGTTTCAAATCCGAATAATTGCAAAAAAGCCTGAATAGAAAAAAACACTCGACCACGACGGCACGATGAACAATGACAAAAGCGAATGGTGTCTCACCGGTTGCAGACGACTATAAGTTACGCTTGCTATGAAGTATAACAACAAATGCGCTAAACAAACGCCTTCACAATAGATTCAAACAATAACCGCAGCAATAATACTCGCAGGCAGCAAGTCGGATGCAAAGATTAACTAGAAGATTCACACTGCTCGACGGCAATGTTGTTAGTCGAGCGCCTCCGTGTCTATATTCGCTCCAAATGCACCGAAGGATCTCGGCCGTCCACTGACAGATTTTCGCGCAGTTTTCAGCATTTGGTGGAGAAATTATCCGGCCAAAATCAGACAGCTTCTTTTTTCAATATGTAAATCCGTTTTTCTGCCACATTGCATCTTGTGAAGCTGGGTCTGAAGCAAAGGTAACCTTTTTGAACGTTCCTGTCACCCCCGAAAGAGTTCAGAAACCACAAGCTTAACTTTCCTAGTACAGCCCATTTGTCATCTTCCTGAAAGATTTGGTGAAGATAGGCTCAGCGGACTTGGAGATATCGCGAGCCAAATATTTCCGTTAAAAAATTTAAAAAAATAAAGATTGACATAACGTAAGTCTAGCGCTGTTAGCTACGCTAGAGGGCGCTCGACTAAAAAGCTGCCGGATACCGGTAGGCCAGCCTTTTTCATTCTCGTTCACTCATGATCACCCGGTTCGTTTGCAAAATGGCAGTTTCTCGTTTTGCCAACAATGACTGCATGCACAGGCACATCGTTGTCACTCGTCCAGACAACCGTACATAGACGTTATATCGACCAATCCGCCATTCGCTATACGCAATAATCGACCGGAAATGGCTAAATCTAAAAAGAAAGCAAAACTGAAAACGCAACTAACGCTTCAAGAAATTCATTCAAAATTCAAACTATACAACGGAATGCACGCAGCAGCAGCAGGTATGTATTAAGGCCGGCTTTCTCCGTTCTCGGCGTACGACTTTCGTATGTACGAAGTTGATTGTGCATCGTCGTATATGTATATACACGCCAACAGAAACGCTTTTCAACATCACTACGACGTATCGACGGCAATCAACGCTACGCAAACTGAACATCAAATGTCGGAAAGCCCCTTGTTACAAGTTTGGTCGTTGTGTAAACTTATTCTACATCGTTCAAGTACGTCAACCTTTCACCGCCATCAACACCGTCCTCACCAACAACAGTTTGATTTTGCTACCGTCTGTTTATAGTATACACGTCGGGATGATTTCGGCCCGAAACGTCGTCGGTCCTGTCTGTTATTTAGACGGCATCGAGCGCAGTTCTTCGTAGTGGGCATCACAAACCCAGCGGATTTCGCGGCCGACGTAGATCGGTCGCAGAGCGCCGAACCGTCCGGATCCAGCCTCGACGCGCAGAAACCGCGCCAGCTCAGCGCGGTTTGCTCTCGACGGCGCCTGGAAGATGGTGTCGGTGCTGACCGAGCTGCCGACCTTGAAGTAGAGGTCCGGAAGGCCGTCGCTGGCGTTAGCTAGGACCTTGGTCAGCATCGCGACCACGCGGTCTTTGTTCTTGGCCAGCCACGCGTACGAGTCGTGGCTCAGCGCCGCGTCGACGGCTCGCAGGTAGTCGTACATGCGGACGAGGTCGGCGACGACAGGTGCGACGAGACGACACGTCTGCGCATGCTCGTTGACCCCCTGGACGACCTGGATCATGGGCAACGCGAGCGCCAGCAGAGCGGGCATTTGGTTGCCGACCCGTCGGACGAAGCGGGCCGAGTGGTGCAGCCGGTACCCGGCCTCATCCGTCAGGTGCCAGTAAGCCGGGTTCTCACAGAGGAAGTGCGCCTCGAACCCTTCGAGGAAACGCATCCGTGAGAACATGTACCAGTCTCTGATGGAGACAGCGTGGCTTGGCGGCAAGACGAGCACGAGACGGGGATGTTCGTACTCCGGCAGTGACGTCAGACTCGACTGTAGATGATGATGGAGGTCGATTGTGCTGTAGCGATAGTCGCCAGTGACGGCACGCGACCAGCTGCCGAGATTGTGCCACCGGCTGCAGATCGCCTTGCGCCTGGCCGTCATGCACTGGTACTGGATGCGTTCTGGCCGGGCATGACGCAGCAGAACGCATTTCGGACACAGCAGGAAGTACTGCCGCTCGTCGTCGTCGAAGTCGAGCCCGCCGCCGCCACAGTTAGCACTGGCCGTCTGCGCGGTGCCCGCTGCGCTGACGCTCGGGCTTGCGGCACTCGCCGGCAGAGAGTTGAGACTGGCGCGGTCTGACGACGTCGTGGACGCCTCGCTGCCGGCACTCGCCTGATCGTCTGGAACATCATCGAGGTACAGTTCGAGGAAGTTGAGTACGGCCTTCATTGTGCAGCAGGGACTCACTCCACGCACCTGGACAGATGCACGCAGCTTTGTATCACGTCCCCATTACGTTCTACACTTTGTACTGGAAACATTAAAAAACAACTTGTGTCAGTGAGTAAGAGTATTTATAAGGCGCAATAATCAAAAAAGTGATGATGCACAACGAACCTTGCCCTAGCAGACCGTGCAGAGTTATGGCCAAAAACGACTTCTGCATCTTTTGGATTCCATTATTTTAACACCTGGAGATATCCCCCACAGAGGTTATTCTCCAGAAAAAAATTGAAAACTGAACTAAAACTGTTTTGGCCGAAACTGCGTCGTTAGATTCGCGTCAATCATAGTATCAAACAGCCTCTACAGATATAGAAGACGACTACTGGCTTCAGTCAGCAATAAACAGTGTTTTAACCGAAAACTAAACGAACCCGTACTCCTGACCCAAAGATACCCCTAGATATATCCTCCCTAAGATTACCGATAGAGAAAATACCTCGGAGTAACCATTCCGTGGGTCGGTTAGGGTATGAACCCCGCCTCGTGGGTCGGATAGGGTCAGGAGTACGAGTTCGTGCCAGTTTTCAAATTTTCGCTTTAAAAATGTTGCTACACTCCGCGGGGGTTACCTCCTAGGGTTTTCTCTAGGGGGTGATCTCCGAGGCGGGGCAATGTCTCTAGGGGGTTATCTCTAGAATTCATTTGCGGCGTCGCTGTTGATCGTGGACTAGTTGCGCTACAGCTAGACCCCCAATCTGCGGTCTGAAAAAAATATGGATGGCTGGAAAAAATTCGGCTGATATTCGGATTAACCGAATTATCGCGCAAACAAACAAATCGGCGAAGATTCGGCTGATTACAAATATTTTGCGGCTAGAATTCGGCTGATTACAAACAATTTCGGCTGAGCTGTTGAACCTAAACTGAAATGACTGCCAACGTGAGTGATGTTCTTGTTGTTGTTGTCTGTTTTTTTGATGTTACAAAACCTGCATCCATCTGTAATCACAAGAAGTTTCAAAATCACGAAAATGATTCACTTCAAACAAATGTATCGGAGACGATATGAAAGCTGCCGATCGTCAAAGCCTAAACTGCATTAATGACAAAAAGATAAAATATGGCGAAAAACGATTTTCAATAATGGCGGATGGAATTCTTACACCCTGCAATGTGGCACGATCATGAAATTGATTTCGCCAGGTGACTGCACCCTGCAATGTGGCACGTGGCTCTGGAATCGTGACAGTAAATTCACCAAGTGGCAGCACCCTGCAATGTGATACGTCGCTCTGGGATGACATGCCATTGAATTCGCCCAAACGTCCGCCATATTGGAATTCTACATCTGGTTTCGATTTCGACCACATCACCGCAGTCGACATGTCATTCTGCACCAGTCTCCGAAATTTTATCCAAATCGGACCACCCTCGGCAGAAAAAAATGACGTCATGTCGATTTTCAAGAAGGCGGATCTCAGCCATCTTGGATTTTAGGGATCCAATAATGGGTTCCTTTAAAAGCCCAATTACATAACTTACTATAGGTAGTCAATAGACACCATAGCTCAAAATTGCTTAGTTTTCCAGAAAATAGCGTTTTTGCATTTTGGCGTCAACATCCAAATCCAAGATGGCGGAACTCCGCCATCTTGGATTTTAAGGGTCCAATAATGATTCTTTGAAAAGCCCATGTACGACTTCCTATAGGTCGACAATAGAGACCATAGCTCTAAATTGCTTAGTTTTTGAGAAAATCGCGTTTTTTTGCATTTTGGCGACAGACAGACAAACAAACAGACAGACAGACGAACAGATGGACAGCACCGTTGCACTGCGCCGCTCTCGCTGTCACGAGCGGCGGCTTAGTAACATGCTACTCACTTATTGAAGTGTTGATTTCACTTTATTATTCAAATATCCGTATTTTTGTCAG
>Ga0209339_1000755_pt1 | contig 12518 bp, 10 predicted proteins | sample OlaalgELextract3_FD_187376 | JGI IMG/M metagenome (GOLD analysis project Ga0209339, IMG submission 187376) | Olavius algarvensis symbiont microbial communities from Tuscany, Italy - Type A ELBA extract 3 (SPAdes) (version 2) | ecosystem: Host-associated > Annelida > Digestive system >... | reverse complement strand
TTGACGAATCCGCACATCTATCCTATATGGCAATCGAAAAAAAATTAACACTAAAGCTGTAAACGACTATCCGCAGATTCGATTCGAGATTCGATTCGAACGGAAATTTCCGACTGTAGTCTACTTTTTGACCCTCCTTGTAGAAACCCTGCGAAATCTGTGCCCCGTGGAAAAGCTATTTGGAATGCGAATGGCGGGTTTGTGTCAGTTTTACTGACGCACTTGTTTTTCTTTTCTTTTCTTTCTTTCTTTCTTTTTAATTTTATACGGTGCCCCTGCAATGTCTTTGACGTGATAGTGTCACCATAATCAGTACATTGTTACTTACTTACTTACTTACTTACTTACTGTACCAACTTCATATTATTTGATGTGACACTGTAATTACCTGTGCACTCTAAAGGGTTAATAATAAATGCTGCGTCTCTACCGATCAACTGTGACATGTCGATAGTATCTCAACTGTTACACGATCTGGTAGTTACGGCGTAGTTATCAATCCATGTTGTCATTGTCCCAGTTAATTGCTACATGTTGCTGCAAGTTTACTAATTCAACGTAATTTAGCGGTTGTGCGAAAACTCGCAAGCTGCTATATGTGACAGCGAGTGGTGATGGTAAGTTAGACAGAAGTGCAACATGGTTCTCATCGTTGTAACCGGCCGTGCGTTGAACTGAACGCATAGTTACATGCATTATTTGTTAAACACAATCCAGAAACGGGCATCCGTCGTATGTGTTTCATGCAACTGTTGCTATTGGCAAATAACAGTTTCTGGCGTCGAATAGAAAAGTGCAACTAGTACGAATGATTGGCTCTTGTCTCGGCGCCGATTTATCGACAGTGTGTAATCGTCTTAAGTCGAGTTTTACAGGCTTTCGCGACGCGTTGCAACAAGAAGCCCAGCTGTCGCAGACAAAACGCGCGAGACTCTGTATTATTTAGAAATGTCGTTACACCTATACCACTGACAGTTACACAATGATCGCTTTATAGATGTACGTATTGCCATTTGCCAATATACACCGCGAGTCAAAAAAAACTGGACCCTTTTTCATTTTAGCATAACTCTGGCAAATACAATCCAATTTTATTAATTCTTTTACTGTTGCAGATAGAAATTAACTGCGACCAAATGTACCCTAAACAATCTACCACCGCACCCAAAATCTGGTAGTGTATTTTATTGTAAAATGAACAAGAATGTATTGGGAAACGTTGCTGGCATGATTTCGTAAAGATACAACTGTCAAATAAGTCACAATGAATGTAACAGATATGAACAAAATCAACATTGTCAGAACGATCTGTAGGGCCTACTCGAAATGTCCTTTAGCAAGGACACACGCTCGATGTCTTCCTCGCCACTTTGCATTTGTCAGTAGCCTTGTCAAACAAGAACTTAGCTATCGCAAACAGATCGCTCGTCAGCTGCGCACACAATACGTCGAGGGCATCAATAGTAACCCCGTGACCTTGAAATGTGGGTAGAGGTCACTTAACGTCATTCAAACTGGTATGAATCGAAAGCTTTGGTACGGTTTCCTATTCCGACGGGGTCACCCCCTGTGGGGGCGCTAAATAGAGGTGGGGTAAAAAAAATTCCCGATTTTCTACCAATAAGTCGCTATATCTTGCAAACGACACAAGATATCGCCATAGTTACTATGGAAGGCGAATAGGAACTCGTATGTGAGCTATCAAATGGTGCTATTTTTAATGACCTTGAACGAACCCTAACCCTGCTTTCAAGGTCACACCACTCTTTGACGCTAAATATCTCACAAACGACTACAGATACGGCCATAGTTACTATAGAAGGCGAATAGGAAACCACACCCAAGCTTTCGAATGGCACCAATTTCAATGACCTTGAGTGACCTCTAACCACTATTTCAAGGTCACGATATTATTCGACGTCAAATAACTCGCAAACGGTACAAAATAGAGCTATAGTTACAATGGCGGACTAATAGAAAGTCATACGTGGTTTATCGAACCGCGCCATTTTCAATGACCTTGAACAACCCCAAACCCACATTTCAAGGTTAGGCCATTCTTTGACGCTGAATATCTCCGAAATGGCTGCAGATACGACCATAGTTACTACGGAAGGCGAATAGGAAACCGTACCCAAGCTTTCAAATGGTACCATCTTGAGTGATCTCTAACCCACATTTTAAGGTCACGATAATATTTAACGTCAAATAACTCGACTAATAGTAAGTCATGTATGATCTGTCCAATGGTTTCGTTTCCAGTGACTTTGAGTGGCCCTTAACCTAGATTTAAAGGTCCCCTCGGTGTAATATATAGACCCGTGAATGCCCTCGACGTATTGTGTGCGCAGCTGACGCGCGATCTGTTTGCGATAGCTAAGTTCTTGTTACTATTGCCTTTATTTCACATCAAAGTGATTTAGTAAGTGTGTTAGTTGTCTTTGTAGACCTTTATGGACTAAAAAAATCTCCATTTGACATTAAACTGCATTAAATTGTCTTTACAACAACAATAAATTAAAATTTCGGGATATATAGGTTTTACCCAGTTTTACCAATACGTAAAACTGACTTTTTTACCCAGTTTTACCCAACCGGTTTTACCCAGTGGGTAAAACGTACCATGTCAACCTTGCACGTATATCGATTGTATAGATCCGAAAGGTACTGTACTCGCGAGGCTTAAGACGCACACACACTAGCAGCTCAGACTTATCAGTACTTTGTCGTATTCTCTACTGCTGACTGGTCGACATTTTACTTACTGTTTTTGTTAATATTTTATGAGGCGCCCAGAGTAACCACAAAAATAGGGCCTACACGTGACTGATTGTATGATTTATCATTGGCTATTACAAGTAAATTCTGTTGACAGGATGTAATAATAATGTTGCTGGTCTGAAGATGGGCAAAACTGGCTGCTACGTACATAAAACCGCCAACAATATTGCCGTCGTGTGAGGGGGCGGGGGGAAGGGAGGGGGGCGGGGGTAGGGTGTCAGCGGTACTCTTTTTCTGGATACAATTATTAAGCGGACGAGAAGGTCACCGTGGGATCAGTGCCCGGAAGTGGTACGACATGTTTGATGGAAGCGTGCAAAACGAAACCATACGACAGAACACTACCGAGCCACGAAATAGTTAAAGACGATCTGGTATACAGCAGAGTCCGGAATGTGTGACGCTACGGAATGCAGCTGTATATATAAATATTTCCGTTTGCGAATAGGCGTTTTGTTGGCAGGCGATCTTTTGCCAATACGTCACGGCTGAGCGCTTCTCATCTATAATATTTACCATGTTTCTAGTGTCAGGATTACACTAAAGTACCATAACGTCATATCAGCCCGATTGGTAACTGAGGTCGACAAACTGACGTGCGATGGCGAGTCGAGGCGCGAGGGTCGCCTATCTCTGTCCGGCCCCTCTAATGCCTACCTCCTTCAATCAGCTTCGACAAATTGTAACCATTTCAGACCTGCTGGCTCGGTCATAAGTCGTACTAACAACGACCGCGTCATTCATCTCCATGGCAACCGCACATGCCTGTTGCTGAAACCAATGTATAAGTATCAGGTAAACTACTTCCGTCTCCATGCATTAGCGATGCTTCAATGGCGCCGGCGACTCTCAGAAACCTTTACGACCTGCCGTCGGTTTGCGTCATAGGCTTAGATAGTTATGTTACTACAAAACAAAAATGCGCTCTGTTGAACGCGGTTGTCAGTTACACTGCCGAAATGTTGAGAAAAGTGCGTCAGCAAGACGCATATCGACAAACGCAGGGTGCAGTTATAACTACGTGCAACATCCCCGCACCCCTTTTCAAGGGCAACATCTCCATCGCTGATTCTATGCCTCTATCTAGCCTACTCAAAACTATTAAAATTAACGGCGGCATCGAATGCAGGTGCGTATCAAAAACTCGTGATTCTCGACGAATATCTAGTCGATTGATGCTGAATGCTCACGCTTGATCACCGTTTAGACAACGGTCTTAGCTTATCGCACGTGAGCCGACGACGACGACGACGACCCCGTGTAGGTGCAATAAACGATGTCCACTCATGAATGGCACAGCCACGCATGATTGGAGAATTGTATATGACGTTAGTCACCGAAGCTACGTCGAAGACAAATTGTCCATAAACATTTTGCGCCCCCCCCCCATTTGCCACCACAAGTGGAGAAACCCACGCATGGGACAGAGCTCTACCATCGTGCAAATTTTCACGCCGATCAGCGCAAAATATCTGTCCCTGGCAAAAATACATATTTTTTATTATAGGGGAGTTCCTGGGGGGACCGTCCCATGCTATACATTTTTAGAAAGCTCTCGTCGACCTGATTTTAAGATCTAATACGACTTACTGTTTCGTTTTTAGAGGGCCAAAATGTTGGATTTTGGGCATCCCCTGGGGGTAACGCCCCCAAAAGGGGAGAAGACGTTCAATACACATCCGGGACACATGTACCATCGTGCAAAATTTCACGCCGATTGGTGTCACCGTCGCCGAGATATGTGTAACCGGACAGATAGATACAATTATAGCAGGTTTAATATAAGACAAAACGCACACTAGCGTTGCGTTTGTCGATAACGACTAGCCCTGCTGTCGCAGTGAGGCCGCGCTATGCTTCGTGTCTGTCAGTAGTTAGTTTCAATGTGCCGTAAACAGACGTGCACCGTAACTGTTATACACTGCTGAACGGAAGACCGTCAACTGTTGATCGCGCACTGCAGCAGTCATCGATCGATAAATCAATAATAGCGATTAGTGCCTATCTCCTAACCACAAAAACAAGCAATATAAAAATTTAGCACAATATTGGGATCATGAAAATGTATCCTAAGATGCAGACGTCACAAGATGGCGGACGGTCGCCATGTTGAAAACTGTTATATCACAATTTCAGCGAAAAATCATCGGGTTTTGACGAAATTTGGTATACAGCAGCAGATTTAGAACCCAACGAGCAAGGACAGCCACATGATCAAAAAACTAAAATTCAAGATGGCAGACGGTCGTCATATTGAATCGTTTTTGGACATAACTCAGCCCGATTTTAGTGAAGTTTTACCAGTGGAAACAATTTTGAAATGGTGATATAACAGTTTTCAACACGGCGACTGTCCGCCATCTTGGATTATAGCACCTTAGGATAAATTTTCATGATCCCAATATTGTGCTAAATTTTTACTTTGCTTGTTTTTGTAGTTTTTGAGATATGTGCTCTATCATGTAACGGCATTTTGGCTGTATACAGTTGGATCACGCCAATTTGGGGCTTGTGCATGCGCAGTATCACGTGATACGTATGTGGGGATGAAACCTAACCCCATATTAATTTTGGTTTTTGCATACCGATGTTTCCTTTCACTGTGCAACTTATTGGTAGCTATCATAAAACTAAGGGGTGTTTCTCCCCATGTTAAGTTATACCCATTATTGGTCGCTAAAAGGGGTTTTGGGGTAAAAATAAAATCTCACGATATTAGAAAACTAACCGCTGAACTGAAAAGTGACAATGAAATAAAATATAAAATAATAAAATATAATAGTACCGCTCGTGTCGTTTGTTTTGGTCAGTTGACCTAGTTATGCTAGTATTACCGCATACTCACAGTAAAACTAATACCGTACGTTGATTTATTGGGCGTAGGCAGGTTACCGTTCGCTTCAGGAACTAAAAAATTGCTAGGTCACTCAAGCTCGTTCAAGGTCATTGGAGATGGCACCATTCGATAGATCGCATTTTATATTGTAACTACAGCCGTATCGTTTTCGAAATAAAGCGAGATCGATATTGGTCGAAAAACGTCAATTTTTATACCCCTTCAATTTAACTTGCACGATCATCTAAAACTGCTTTGATTTTTTTCCAAAATTTTAATATACTGTAAACTGTCCGAGTTCTAGGCTGTTAGATGATGTAAAAGCATTGCGAAAAGTTCAACCCTCTGCGTAGGGTGCACCAACGTCACAGACGACATATAGCAGTTTTTCGACGACATTAGTCGAACGTAACGTAGTATCGTAAACGTGGACGTAGAATGATCCAGGCAAAGATAAAATTGCCTCTGAGCCCGTTTCCAACATCAAACATTACTAACTACTAAACTATTTCACTTCGGTTTTCGGTTCCGTGAACTCTGAATGATAATCATAAATGATATCCTAGTTTTTCCAGAAATTATCTAGTTTAGTTTTGAAACAGTTTACAGTTTCTGCAGAGATAACATAAGTAGATACAGAATTCTACAAATTTACGATTCCGTTAGTAAAGTAGTATTTGCGTAAATTATACCTAGCTCTGAATTTATGTAACCTTACTTCGTGGCCCCAAGCATAATTAGCATAATTGCAGACCTGTCATATTTGTCTGTCCAATGCTATGCATGGACAGAATATAAATTTACCTGTGTGTGTCTGTCTGTCTGTCTGTCTGTGTGTCCGTTACACTTTCTGTCAACTCGCCTACATGTCAGACCCCTCAACGGATTTTTACAGTTGATAGCTTAAAAGACGCGGATTTACGCAAAGACGTGCCTTTTGCGGGTCTTGATGATGAATAATCACATTTAGGGGTCTAAAGTCCCCCAAACCCCCCATTTTGGGGGTCTGAATAGGCATTTCAAGCCAAATATGCGAAAAATTCAAATAGCTATAGGGCCTATCTTCAGATCTGAATCAGATTGACGTGAAATTTGACAGGCAGCTGTGGCCAGCAACAAAGACTTCGTGGGTGGTCTCGTATGGTGGTAAAACAATTCCAAGATGGCGGACGGCCGCCATTTTTAAAATTGATATATCGCCATATCTCAGTGAAAAATCATCCCATTTTCATGAAATTTTGTACTCAGCAGCAGATTTTGAACTGGATGAACGTCACGTGATCAAAAATGAAAAAGTTGCATTGGACAGACTCCGACTTCAACAGAACATATTTCTTGTTCCCAGATAATATCTTATATGCTTCTATCATGTCCCCTCTTCTGCATCTGAAGTGTAATGTTGGTATTCTGCAAGCGAGCGATCGAATTGAAGGCTGTGTTATTGTTGATAAGTGCTAAAAGCTGGCGGAGTTCAATTAAAGACGATTATGGTGCTGTGGCCGGTGAATTCTGATGCACGGCGTTGATTTCTCAAGGTAGGAATTCGCGGAAGAAGACAGATATGGAGAGGCGACTGTTGCATGGCGAGATGATGAACTGTGTCAGCTGATACAGCGCCAACACGTGCTCGCATCGCATCACGTCCAGCTGCTGATGTTGCCACGGCGTTCGGGACCAGCACGTGGACAGACGCCGTGGTCGGTCAGTCAGACGCACTCACCGCCAGCCGGACAGACGGACAGACGGACGGACGATGAGTGATGAGTGACGAGTGAGTAATGTATGTCGTGTGTGGGTGGTACGCATCGCGCCCCACGTCAACACGACCGACCTGCTCGTTACCGTTACACTCCACTCACATGTCCACTACATTCGACGTTCAGTCGGACACTCAGTTGTTTGGTTCGTTAAATCCGCTGCTTGCTGGACATAGTTGTGCGAAGATGTGACTTGCAATGACTAGAATGTAGGCCAGCACGCAATAGCCAGTATTAGAGACGGGCGGACGAGCAGAGCCGTAGACCGCGGAAGGCGTTTGAAAGTGGGGGCCAAAGTCCCTTTTTCTCTCTTCCCTCTCTTTCTGACCACGGAGCGTCCCTCACCTGCATATCGCGAAGCGGCCTTTCCCTAAATTCTTAAAAGCTTTAGGCGTTCCAGAATTCGGCGGCACGTGTTGTGACCGGTACCAGGAAGTTCGACCACATAACACCAGTAATGCGCGACCTTCATTGGCTTCCTATCCAGCAGCGGATACTGTTCAAACTTGCCATGATCATCTTTAAGAGTCTACACGGTCTTGCCCAGTCGTACCTAGACGACGACTGCGTCCTGGCCTCGGCTGCTGCCGGTCGACGACATCTGCGGTCTGCCGATACCATGAAACCGTTGGTACGGCGATTAGGACTGTCATCGGCGCCAGAAACTTTGCAGTTTCGGCCGCAGCCATTTGGAACAGTCTGCCAGCAGCTTTGAGACTGTTTTTCTGCTCAGTTCAGACATTTGCGCGGAAACTGAAAACTTTCTACACCAGCGCGACGATGTAGCACATCTGAGGACCATTTATTTTGCGCTTTACAAATGCAATCATTATTATTATTATTTTATTATTACTATTATTGAATTAAAATAAACAGAGGGTGTTTGTTTGGGCATGAGCCCCCAGCAGCGGCCAAACGATTCTACTTACTATATCGCATGCCAGAATGCACCTACTGAACGATAATACATGATTTATGCATGAAAAAGTGGGTCATATAACATTCCTCGATCCCCAGTCGAAAAAGTGGGGTAAGTGACCGCTGACCCCGTGCTTCTGCGGTCTGTGGGACTTGAATGGATACTTGAAGCAGGCTGCGGCTACATAACGTGCAGTTATCAATGTCGGTCTCGCATGCCGCTGACTGAGTGATCACAGCAGCCTTATCGAACTAGGGCCAACTGCATGCCAATTCAGCGTACCGAGCTGCTATTTTTAACTCTTCTGCGTCGTCAGCAATAAAATGTGCCACTTTATTTTGCGATAACTTTGGCAAATATATACCGATTTCAATAACTTTCTTCACTACTCAGAGTTCAGTATAAAGTAAAAAAACAAATCAAGTGGTGTGGGGTATACAGTATCAGTCCCGCCCCGCGCCCAATTGTAGGGTGCTGGGATGATGTCAGAGCCATTGGTCGTATATTCTGACAGTTTATTATGACGAAAGTCTTCCCATAATGCTATACTGCTGCTAACATAGAAAACATGTTTACAAAGTTATAAGTTACGAACGTCTTCATAAACGCAGTCGACCATAGACAATACCTAGAGACAATAAAATAGAATTGTAATTGTGGCTGATAAGTTGAAAAGCAGTCAATAAACATGTGTTAAATTATTAATTTTGTACTGTTTGTTTATTTTGTGTGTATTTTGTTTTTCTGTGTGTTTATTTTATTATCTTTGCTGCCATAATGGTGAACATACACTGTGAACGGAAAAAAGGAACCGTTTCATTTTTTATAGCTTTTAGAAATGTTAACCGATTTAAATGGAAATTTTAGACAATTATATAGCTGAAAGAATGCTGAATTTACACGTCTGAAAATAATTTGGTCTTTTTGTTGAACATTCTTTGTTAGCAGCGATGTAAAAATAAAAAAAGCGCAAATGACAACTCCAATGTTTTGCAAGCTTTCTCTACACGGATACATATAGCAATGTAGACCAAGTTCTTTGTCGAAAAGCATAGACGCTGTTGTATCTGAGGATCGTCGCGGCGTAGTCTCCGCTTGACTCACGCAGTTGCAGCAGCAGATACACCAGCTGCCGTGCAGAACTATGCGGCTTTGAAACACGCGTCAATTGAGATTGATTTGCACGCACCTGAGACCTCGGCGCTAGCGCTACACGTGACTTCACGCTGTTTCCACGAAAACGAAAACGTCAAAATGACATATTCGTTATCGTTAGCCTGCTTATCGTTAATAACACGTGACATTCCTCTTGAAGAAACTTGACCGTAGTCGTGAGTAAGAACTGGTTTTAACCCTTTAGGACATACATGTAATAATAGTGCCACATCGGATAATGTGAAGTTGGTACACTGGCCGTTGACAGGTGGGCTGTTACATTTTGGTACAGCGAGGAGGGCCTGCGAGCTGCGGCCCCACCCAATCCCCTCCTCGCTGTACCAAAATGTAGCAGCCAACATTCAGCGACCATATCAATCACCGTATTGCTGTATAATGGTCCGTTGTTCTGCGGTTTCAATGTATCCATTAAGCGGTTAAATTTTGTCGAAAATGTTCTTTTGTCAAGAATGTATATGTTTATTTATTTAGACATTTTACAGTTCACATAGAACATGGGAGAAAAACGGTCGAATAGTGTCCCACTCTGTAGATAATGATTCGCCGGGTTAAGATAAGCTGAGAGACACCACATTACGACTGTTAGAATCAACAACACTTTATTTCTTTGGCACTTTGCCACGTTTCAACTTGTTATCAGTGACATCATGCGTGCGACATTCGTCAGAGCGCCAAGCTTGTCGGAAATCGACGTGAGCTCTGTCACTGTTGTTGTTCGATTAACCCATTAAAGCCCACCCATATAGTGCCACATATAATAATATGAAGTTGGTACACTGGCTGTGAATGGGTGGGCTGTTACATTTGGTACAGCGAAGAGGGGAATGTGCGGTGCCGCAGCTCGCTCAAGTTCCTCCTCGCTGTACCAAATGTAACAGCCCACCCATCAACGGCTAGTGTACCAATCACCGTATTGATGTATAATGGTCCTTTGCTCTACGTGCCCACTGAATGGTTAAGTATGTAAAGCACGTATGCATGTATGTATATAAGCAAACCATTAGTAAGAGGTAAAGGTCTGAACTCTTGCTACAGCGCTCTTACGTGAGTCAGACTCGTGACCAGCAGCATTTTAAATCATTCAGAATTAGCAGCTGATCGGCATGAGCTAATTGTAGGCCTACCGCAGCGCATTACGTGGCCGTCCAATGAGCGCATTTGGACCTGCGGTGCAGCTAGCAGACATACTGTCACCCCAATAAGCCACATCTAGCCTTCACCCTTAGCCCAATATTATTTTTCATTTCTCGTCCCGGTGAGGATAGGAGGCTGAGTTGGCGTGAGCACATACTCGGTTAGCAACTTGGTCGAGGTTGCTTGCAGTGGACCGAGTGGGCGTCGACTCGACCTCTGAGTTACGAGTCTGCCCGATAGTCCACCACTGGACGAGTGTAATCTGTCCATCAGTCCGTGTCTGGCCGACGTCCGACATCATAAATCTACGATCACTGCAGTTGATTAGTCGTGGGAGAGCGTCACTCGGCAGTGCTACTTCCGACATCTGTCAGCGCAGTGTCCCGCTCCAGACACACTTCACACACTCTCCTCTACGTCCTCGGTCTATACATGGCTAATCTAACATTGTCCGACATTATAACGTGCACTTGAAGGTTTTTGCCTCAGCCGTCATGTGGTGTCCGTCTGTCCGTCCGTCACGTTCGTGGATTCTGTCGAAACGAATAAACATAAAATTATATTCAAATTTTTTTTCACCATCGGGTAGCCACACCATTCATTTTTTCCGCACCAAACGTCATGGCAATATTCCGACAGGAACCTTCCTAACGGGGGCGTCGAATGCCGGTGGGGTATGCAGAAATCGCGATAATGAACCAATATCTGGCTTCATCGCGTGCTGTCAATGCTGCAACCGGCCAGGTGTTATCAACATGGCGCCGCCGGACCGTGGCAAGTTGTGACACGTATTGCTGGTAGTAAGCGGCGGAGTCTGTTGATGGCGGGAGACGACGAGGAAATGTTTATGACAAGAAGTCTCAACGTTACGCCAAAGACAACAACAGCAAAAAAACAATCGAAATTAGTTCGTTACCTATCCTGTCATTCTATCAGACGTACAGTACTGCGTATCTTAATTTATTCTATGGCCGTATGCTTCAAGGCCTTGGCGTTGGCCTTGAGACCTACGTACGGCCTCGGCCTTGACAACATCACTGATCTGTGGGCTGTTACTTCGCTTGCCTTGGCAATAGCGATGAGGTGTTGTTTCGCGTCTCTTCTGTGTTTGTTTCAATGTCTGCAACCATTGCAACAGTAAAGGAAACGGTTGCAGTTAGCATCGTGGAAGTTCAGAATAAAAGAATAAACGGATGATGGCCATTACAATCGCAGCTCCCTGCAACTGGGCGCGGGGAGAAATTTGTTCTTAAAACTTGGTCTACAACTGCAATACCATGCTCTAATGACGTCGAGCGAGCTGTGAGTTGCCGGGCGGTTTGATGCACCATATCGTCTCACTGCGGGGATCACAAGAGCCCATCATAACCTCTCATCTGCTCAGTAACCAATCGTAAGTTGCCGTAAGTAGAGAAATATTGATACACGTTTATACCAAAAAAGGTCGCTACTGTAAACGAGTCCAGCCGCAGCACAAAATAGCGGATGACGAATGTCACGCTTTCAGGCGGCCATCACGGCGGCGTGTCACTGGTCCATGCCACAGTTTCTAGTATACTAATGAAATATTCTGCTGGTTGCTGTGGAAACTCGGCTGCGATCTAAGATTCGATGTTACTTGGTAGAACTCGTATGATGTCTCATCACTACAGGTGTGTCTCACACCGTCTATGCCCGTAGTAAGCTGCTATTAGATGTCCGCAGCCTCAGTCTGGGGATGGGCCACCTGGTGAATGCTTACGAGGTAGAGGCAGGTACGGTGTAATTTGCAGGTAACACTGTGTGATCCGTACCTGAGCGCCTTGAGTGTGAGGTACTACAATAAAGGTGCTATATACGAGTAAATCCACTTCCTTTACCTTGGCTTAGTGGTAACGCGTTGGCTTCGATCAACGTAGTCGCGCTACGTCAGACC
>Ga0209339_1000754_pt1 | contig 12525 bp, 6 predicted proteins | sample OlaalgELextract3_FD_187376 | JGI IMG/M metagenome (GOLD analysis project Ga0209339, IMG submission 187376) | Olavius algarvensis symbiont microbial communities from Tuscany, Italy - Type A ELBA extract 3 (SPAdes) (version 2) | ecosystem: Host-associated > Annelida > Digestive system >... | reverse complement strand
AGGCCTTCCTATTAGTGCCAGCAATTAAAGGAGATATGTATATTAACACATTGTAATTATAGCCAGCCTGCGTCAATTAAATTAGACAACGAAAATATTGGTGGGCATCTAACACCTTTACACTAATTCCCATTTTCTTTGCCAAGACTTCATTGCTATGTCAGCAGACAACTTCACAGCGCTGTGGAACGAAATCACCTTCGGAGCCGATATGTTCTCTTTGAAGATGTCATATGCCATTTCTTTCGCCTGTCTGTCTACTTTTTCATTGGCTTCAGTCTTATCATGTGCTGGAACTCATGCAATGACGATGGAAATGTTCATCTTAAGTAAACTGTCTTCAAACCTCTTTATTTTCCTGATGAGATCTGGCCTGCTGTAGTGCTTTGAACTTCGTGTAACAATGTCAATTGCTACAGTACAGTCACTTAAAATGTATACCGACTCTGACTTCCCACTGTTGCCTCTTTCATTGAAATAATGGTTTACCAGCTCCAAATCCAAAATGATGCCTTCAATTTCACATGTTAGAATATCCACATTAGTAGCCACAGCACGACACTGTATATTCCTTATCATAGTTAGACTGAACCATCAGTAAACACCAACACTGAACTTCCCTGATGTTTCTGTATGAACTTTAGAACTTCCTCATGATCCTTTTCTTTCTCAGTCATAGATTTGTCATTCCTGCACGATGACGAAGTAATCTGTACTCTGGTCATTTTACTGTTAACGTACACAGCTGTACACGCATCAGTCTCCAATTGGCAACTGTCCATCTTACGATCCAACTGCTTACTCACCGTATCAATGAATGCCGGAGGACAGAATCTGAGACTAGAGTTAGGCCGATTCAGTAAAAACGGCCGATCTCCGATCTTCTGATTTTATGTAAGCTTATTTCCGATCTCCGATCCGATTTTTACAGGCCATCAATGCAGCGACAATGAGTAAAGAGTGAAGACTGCATTGCACGCATGTACATAGCGGCGGCAGCGATATGTGCCTTCAAAGAGGTAGGCCGATTTCAAAGTGGACCGCTCACAGCGAGCAGACATGATACGAGAGGTTAGTTACTTTTAGCATACGCTGTGCAGACGCGGCCGGAGTAGACATCAAACGACCAACGATAGAAAGCGAAGATTAGCGAAGTCGGTTGACCAACTGCACTCACGCTTCTCACCCCTTCCCCACCCGTTTACTTGCGACACCGCGCTCGTGTTACTGTAGCGGCGAGATGCTCGCCATCAGTGGTACTGTTGTGAATGCATCAGGTAATCTGACACGCCGCGTGGTGGCCACACACGAATCGGAATCGGACCGTGCACACGTCAGATTCTCCGATCTTTTGATGTGTGCCGATCTTACCGATCTCCGAATCGGCCTAACCCTATCTGAGACCTGACCTACCTGGTTGTATGTTCTAATAACGTTCTCAGAATGTGATTATTCTCCTTTGACTTTATCCTTAAGTACTCTCTACTACACAGTTCTCGTATCCGAATTTTAATTGGCAATGGGCATCACTCCACATATGACCTCTATGGCAGCAGATGACGAACACGCTTTGGCACCGACGATACTTCTAAGGCACTGGTATTGCACTTGCTCCATTCTACCGTATTCTTTCTCTCCAACAGCAGCCCATACAGGAACAGCATATTCAAGGTGCGGTCTTACCAATGACTTGTAATGACCTATACCTAACTGCAAATTTATACCTTTTCTGCCTTGAAGTAATCCGGTAATCTTGGAAAATGCTCTTTTTGCTTTACCGACTACGTAATTGACTTGCGCTTGAAAGTCTAGCTGTGGGTCCAAGAATACACCGAGATACTTCATTCCAGTAACCACATCCAACAAACAGTTGTTAACACTCACACTAACAGATCGTACCAAATAGCATAACCTTTGTTTTCTCCACATTCAATACCATGCCCCATCTTTCAGCCCATTCAGCTAGATCATCTGCAGCCTTCTGAAGGTCCACACCGATCTTTGTAAAATCATCATTAACACTGACTGAGACCAAGTCATCGACAAATTTAGGAAAAATGCTTTTTGGCACATCATGTACATATACACTGAACAACAACGGACCAAGTCATGTGCCAGCCGAGGTTCCAAAAAATTAACTCCATCCAATCTCCACATTCACCATTGATCTTCATCCTTGCATATCTACCCGTCAGGAAGCTTCTGATGTGCAGAAATCCATGAATTAACATAACCACGTCTCGTTTGCTTTAAATGAACGACAATGCGAAAGCCTTATACTATACGTATATTTTACTCTTAAACCTATTAAAAGAAAGCAGTATTTTATTTACAACGACTAATTTTATCTTCGTCGTTCACGCGGTTGTACATAACAAACAGTTCCATCCAGCCATTCGTATTGTCTATTGAGAACGTGCAACGACCACAGTGAATACCGGCGACACTGGCGAAAGTAGTGGAACAGTTGCTGAAAATGGCGATGCATTGCCGATCCTCTGTAGAAGAACGATTTCAGTTCGCGCCAGTCGTAGTAGACCTCAGGGTTGAGACCGTTTACCCAGATAAATGTCGCCGTTAACACGCGTTGAAAGTGCAACAGATGGTGTCCAGAAATATTGACGTATGCGTTGAGGCCAGAAGCTGGCTGGCGTTCGTCGTGGTCTACATTAGTTTTCATGTCTAACATGTATGTGCGCTGATGCAAAAAGAAATGAAGCTTACACACATCGATACTTTTTCGCTGTAAATGACCATTATTAAATTATGAGTGAAGTCCAAAAATGTTCTGTACTAATGAAATGTAGCACACATCTTTTGTGACCATACATATACTTTTCACATTACTTTACCGCAACATAACTAATATATAATACTAATAATTTGCAGCTTATTGACTTTATGCTACTTATTCAGTTTATGCTACTTAAAAATTGTCTCGTTTACAAATTATTTCACAATTCACTTGCACATGTCGCTTATTTAATTTCACATTTATTATACTTTATTATACGTATTGTATAAAGAATGCTAATAACTTAACTAGATTAAATTCCATACTTCTACATTAATATTCCCTAACTTCTTTTGTTATATTAACATTCTGCTTCACTTACAAGCAAAAACTGTGGTGGGCTTTCGCCGACACGCTAGTCGTATTTAGCGTGCACAACATTTTTCATAATTTCAGCACGTTATGCCCTTGCTTTCTATAATTATTGGCTATGTACACGACGGACAGACACACAGATGCATGAACTGATGGACAATGGCAACGCTTATTGCGCCCCGTTCCCTATGGTGACGGGTACATAATAACATCTTCTTAGGCATAAACATCACTCCGTACTATGTAATGATGTTTGTCATTATACCTACAGACTGTTATCAATCGCCATTATTACGCAGTGTGCATAATATTGTACACATGCCATAACGCAATATTGCACGCCCCTGTTCATATAGGCCTAGCAACGTTGCATTTTATACTCTAAATATGCAGTCACCTATATGTACTTAGCACTGGAATGACATATAACATATTGTCTGACACGCTAGTACAATAGCCTATAGCACTAAATAACATAAATACACCTTCAATGCTAACTAAGTGTTTTGAAAACACTTCTGAAACAAACGTAACATTAACTATATCTTACCCACAAAGTTGTACTCATGGTTGACAGTGAGATGCTGCCACCCATGCTGATCCAGCTGGTCGTACGCATGCCAACAGTCCGTTATGACGGTCGACTTGTGCACGTGACGTTCAATGAGATCCAGTAGTGTCGGCGCGTCACGCTTGTCTGGGCACCACCGCCAGGAACACATCATTCGTCTCATTACATATGCCGCCGCCGAGCACCCACTTCCCTTCTACGACTCGACCTTTATTATACTTGCGCTTTCCAAACTTTTGATTCATCGACTACCGTCATACCTTCTCTCCCGATCAATGTAGGTGTCTCGCGCGACATTATTTCCAGGCACACTTCGCGACAGTAGCTGAGCCAATCAGCTATTGTCTTGTAACTTAGTCATTCATTGCTCAGCTGAGCTTCATACAGTATCTGGTCATAGGCAGTGACCTTCGCACAAAACAAATTTGCCAGAAGCAATATTTGCTGCAAGGACAAGTTTGACCTGTTGGAAAAAAAGTGCCCTGACGTACGGAATAGTAGTCTTTCGGACAATAGTTCTTGTTGCAGCGCAATACAACTGACGTACTCGTATGATCGTGACTATCGACAGATACCTTCAGCATGCGACGACAACGCGAACATTTGCATTTGTCATTCAGTAGTCTGAGAGTTACGCAGAAATTGAACGTATTTTCAAAGCTGTTTACGACGAATTGGCCTTGAATGGCAAGATGTCGCCAGCGTAAATGATGGCCTGAAACATAAAGTTAACAAAAATATCGAAAATGCCATGTCTTGCAGTCATACAGACAATGAAATAATGTGTAAAACATAAACGGCGTTTCAGTCAAGCTGTAGACTGGAATTTATTGGTGAACGTAGCATCGAGAGCAGGCACTGAGCAACAGCAACGTGCAAGTACCCAGATCGTACTTGGGGCGACCACTTGACCCTAAACGATCCACGAGCATTGAATTTTAAAGCGAAAACTGGCACTAACCCGTGCTGCTGACCCTAAACGATCCACGAGGCCAACTCCTGACCCTAACAGACCCACGATCTACCTCTATGAATTTTATGCACATTAACGGTACATCATGGCTGATCTACCGCTGTAATTATCAAATTTGAAAACTGGCATTAACCCATACTCCTGACCCTAACCGATCCATCTCTGTCAGTTTTGTACACATTAATGGTAGATCGCTTTAAGGCCCGTTTATAGCGACACAACTCAACTCCACTCGACGTTGCGTGGAGTTGAGTTGCGTCGGCGAAGTGTCTATAGCGATGCCGACGCAACTCGACTCGACTGACCTACTTCGCGCTGATTGGCTGTATACGCTGCAACTGGGTCAGTTGCATTGCCGATCGTCGGCGACAGTTGAGTTGCATCGGTGAGGGTGTCTATAGCTCAACTCGACGTTGAGTTGAGTTGCGAGTTGCGTCGGCGAAGTGTCTATAGCGACCCGCCAACTCAACTCAACTCGATGTTGAGTGGAGTTGAGTTGTGTTGCTATAAACGGGCCTTTACATTGTAGAGAAGCAGGTGGTGGTGGTGGAAGGGGGAAATGTCCTTGGGCTTTACACTATGGCACTGTCCTTATGTTTGCATATGCTAATTAGGCATTTATTTGTCTACTGCCAATGATTGCTTGTCGGGCACTGGCCTGAATGGCTCGGCAGCACAATAGCGCTGCTGGGCCACTCGGACCAGATGTTTCCTCACCCTTGAAAAACTTCAACCTCTTCTTCCCGTGAAATTTATGGTAACAGTGGGGCTTAGTGGGCACCTGTTCACTTGTTACCTAATTGTTACCTGGTTTTGTATTAGCTTCACAGCCTTGATTTTATCCACCTTGTTTTACTACATAATTTTGTTTTATTTTTAAAAATATATCTTCTATTAACTCCATTAATGGCACTGAATAGCTTTAACTGTGTTGATATGCTACTGAAAAACTACTTACTCGCTCACTGTACCAATAAATGCAGTTGCTACAGCATATTTTTCGGCGATAGGAGGTTCATTGTTTTTGTGCTTCCGTCGGCTATGCACAGCGGAAGCTATTGTTTTTTTTTCCACTGTGTCCCATTGTCTCGACGTCCCGTGTCAACATGGACTCATCTGCAGGGTGGGCGGGTTGGGCAAGTTCATTACACACATGCGGTGGAGGCATTATATGACCACACGTGGTATTATGCTCACTAGTTCCCACGTGTATGTACTTGAAACTAGAAGTACAGTGTACTTGTTTGTTTTGTGTCTAATTTCTTATTTTCATTTGTCTTTGTTGCTGTAGTTTGTACATTCAGTACTGGATTTGAATTTCCATACCAAATATGGCCAAGTCAAAGAATCATACTAATCATAATCAGAGTAAGTTTCATTTTTGATATCAACTGCATATTGTGTTTTAAATGTGTTTATCCAGTATTACTGTGTTTTTACTGATATTTTGCTCTGTTATGCAAATTCAGTAAATACAAAATGTTACATTTATAACTGTTGCTTATTTAAAATGACTGTGTTCAAGTGTGTTGTTTTAAGTATGATTTCTTTGCTCTGGAGTGGCATAATGGTAGAGCATTAAACTCTCATTGATGTTGACTCCAGAATACTGTACACCACTGAGAGTGCCACTGTGTGAAAACCTTAGGTTAGTTTCTTGCACCCTGTTGCCTCATGTCACCAAGTAGTAAAATTTGGAGCTGGTGAAATGGAGTTAAACAGGCACACCACACAATGCACTGCCCCATGTCCGGCAGTCCGTGGTCTCGCAAAGTTTGCCTGGTGTTTGGCTAAGGGCTCAGAAATCAGATATCAGCTCCGTCTGATTCTCCTTCATGTCACGCTCACAGCCAGATCATTTTGTCCATGCTCTTACTCTTTTGTCTGGTTGTCAGAAAGGCATCCCAATTTAAACCCACTACTCCATCAGTCCTACGTGGTTTCTCAAGTGAGACCTTTGGGACTCGGGGAACCTCTGTTTAGCACTGGTGTAGGCTGGTTTTAAAAGGATTACCGTAAAACTTCGTCTATAACGCGCCCTCGTCTATAACACGCATCCCCGGTTCGGTTTGTCATAATCCAAAAATTTATAGACCTGTGTATAACGCGCACCCCGATTTTTGACAGGGACAGGCATCTATCTGGCCGTGATTGCACTGCCTCGCTCTAATTGCCTTGATGTAGATGGCGTATTAGCTCAGATGTGTAGCAACTAAACACTGCCACTGTGCCCCTCTCCACTCACGCATCGATCGGCTCTGCAGACAGACATCCAGCGGTTCAGAGTCATTAACTGGTGAATGCGTCTCTATCAGATTTCACGGAGGCCGACTTACCAGCATGCAGTGCACGCTTTCTGTGGGCTGCAGTGTCACTGTCGACGCACTTGTTCACGTTATTCTCTATAGCTGTTATCGTACTATAGGCCTAGTCGATATGAGTACTGGTAGTCCACGATCGTACACATCATCGGAAAAGCAGTGGTTTTGATGTGATTTAACATTATAAAATATCTGACCCATGTATAACGCACACCCCTACTTTTACATAAATATTTTGGTTAAAAAAAGTGTGTGCTATAGTCGAAGTTTTACGGTAAGTATCAAAAAAGCACATTGTCGAATAATTTATTGGTTAACCAGTTGAACTTGCTGCACTGCACAGTGCACATGTATGATAGTTGCAACTGTGGATGACATTAGTGACAAGCTGTTGCTGATCCGTCATCAGAGCTGAGTCTTAGCGTCACACCAAGCAGCATTTCTGTCTCACGTAGTGCTACCAGTCTCTACCGCACCAGTGCCACTTGTTGTTGGCAACTCTTACTCTGGGCTTCGGTAGCAAATAGAACTGTTGGCTGGTTGGGAAGCAGTTCATTTTCAAAGAACCAGTAAGAGAGCTTATTCATGCAATCCAAGACTGCCATAAATGTTTAAACATCAAGAGTTAACACACACATACACAGCTGCATGTGTTTATCATACTGATGATAATGCAGCCCGTGCCCTGCAACAAGGTTGGCAACTGGTGAGGTACATAGAGCAAACAGCAGTGAACCAAACACAATGTCCTTTGGCACACTGGTTGAGTATCTGACTGGTGCAGACCGCTTGGCACCAGCAGAGGCATACTACGTCTGATTGCTGATTGCTAACTAAAGATCACAGCCAGTTGGGCAGTAGGTGACTGGGTGTGCTGCTGCCAATGTCAAATCATGGGAGAGACAGTCAAGGAGAATATCGTAATAATAGTGTTATGGTGTTAAACATGGCCAAAATATCCAGTGACAAGAAAACTGTTACCTGTCGATCACATGTGGACATGACGGTATTGTTAACGACCTTCAGCTGACCTTCAGTTTATGATACATTGTTTGCTATGCTTTATTATGTCATTGTCAGTTGCAGTATGTGCAGTGGGCTCATATTTTTAACAGTGAGTGTGTTACAATGTGATTAGAAAATTAAATATAATAAATTATGTAAGCATATGTGTTTGTAAATATTAAATACGGTAACAGTCTATGTTAGTACTGTAAAGTAGATAGATTGTACATACGTTGAATTTGATTGCATACTAGTAGACCCGTTATGGAACTCATTTTCTTCCATAATGGGGGGATTGATGTATGCAAAACTAATTGAATGTTGATTTCTGATAATGTTGGTAGTATGCTTGCTACCAGCTGGAACAGCAGTCGTACATAAAATTACGTTGTGAACAAAAATGCTGAGAACTGCTAAATTTGCATCATGACAACTTGATGCTTGATGTTGTAGACAAGAAACAACATCGAAATGGTATTAAGCGCCCAAAGTCGCAACGGTACCCATCACTGAAAGGGGTAAGTTCGTTTTTACGGTGCGACGCGTATTCATAGCGCGGACTAGGCCTATGCCGTGGCAAGATGTCTGTCCGTCCGTCTGTCACACGTCGGTATTGTGTCTAAACGATTACTCATATCCTCAAAAGTTTTTTCACCGTCGGGTAGCCCCACCATTCTAGTTTTTCCATACCAAACGGGGTGGCAATATTACGACGGGAACCCCCTGAATGGGGCGTCGAATACAAGGGGTATGAAAAAATTGTGATTTTCGACCAATGTCTCGCTTTATCTCGGAAATGATGCAAGATAGAGCCATAGTTACTGTGGAAGGCGAATAGGAAACCGCACCCAAGCTTTCGAATAGTACCGGTTTGAATGACCTTTAGTGACCTCTAACCCAGATTTCAAGGTCATGATATCATTCTATGTCAAAAAACTTCAAAACGGTACCAGACAGAGCTATATTTACAATGGTGGACCAATAGAAAGTCGTATATGGTCTACCGTACGGTGCCATTTTTAATGACCTTGAACAACCCCTAACCCAGTTTTTGAAGTCACGCTATACTTTGATACTGAATATCTCATAAACGGTTAAAGATACGGCCATATGGAAGGCGAATAGGAAACTGCCCCCAAGCTTTCGAGTGGTACTAATTTGAATGACCTTCAGTGACCTTTTCAAGGTCATGATTATTCAACGTCAAATAACTTGAAAATGGTACAACAGTGGCCGACCAATAGAAAGTCGTATATGATCTATCGAACGGGACTTACACATGCCCTACGCAACAGTGCCATTTGTAGTGACGTTGAGTGACTTAGCAAAATATTAAATGACACGAAGCGTCGCGCGGTCTCTGCGACAGCTGAGCATTGTCTTCATATGTTACTCCCTTCCAATAAAAAATTGGACTACAATCTCAGAAATAGTGAATCCTATCTTTTAACACAGTTTACCTCCAGTACCTATAAATGTTCCTTTGTTAACTGGTGCTTGTTAATAGTTGTTGTTTATGTGAACATGGCGAGCACTTCGCGAATTTTTGTTGGTTGCAGGCATGAAAGTACTGTTACGCAGCCATAGAATTTGCTAAATATGGCAAACACAATTTGAAATAAAACTATAAAAATAAAAATTATTTTCTAAGAACTAAATAAAAACTAAAATTCTGTACGCAGAAAAAAACTATAATGATATACAAGAATAAAATTTAAACTAAAACTAAAATTCAGGGTGACCACTTAACCTGGAAATGTCAGGGATTTTGAAAGCTGTCAGTGAAATGTCAGAGATTTTACATTATTGACTTTGCTGAGTTTGTGCATTTCATTTTTGATTTTAGATCATGCACTGTTGCATTCCTACCCCCATCACTGACAATAACACTAGTACCAGCTTGATATGAGTAACAATTAACATGGGCAGGAGTGCCATGAATGGTCATGGAGTTTGTCAGGGAATTTCACATTGTCTGGAGAGTGATCACCCTGAAAATTCTTTGGAGAACTGAAATAGCTCTGGATGTAATACTCAGTCTGTTGTAAATAACGAAGCTAATTGACTGTCTTCCAGCTTTAGGACGTGTTGACTTTGCAGATGTTTGAACTCCGAGTTCTGACTACAATTGTTCTGCAAAACTGTTGTGCAGGTCGATCCAAAGTTCCTTCGCAACATGCGGTTTGCCAAGAAACACAATGTTAAACATCTTAAACAGAAAGTCTGAATGGAGTCGTCGTCTGTGTGACCGACTGGTTTATTCACGTTCTGAAACTAAAGACAGAAGTGTTTTATTGGCATACAGCATTGCAGTTGCATGTGATGTGATTAAATGCTGTAGTGCACGTTTGTTATGTCACTTATATTGCAGTAAAGCCTAAATACACTAATCACATAAAATGTCGCCAAGTAAATTAATTCAAAATTACATGAGTGTGTTGGACAGGCCTGGACATCACAGCGCAGTTGGCAGTTGCAATTGCATTAATGCAGTTTTGTTTTGACGACATTTAATTCAACATTATTTTTGGTACAGACAGACACATTCAGTTCTCCGTTGACTGCAGTAGAAGTTTTAAAATTACCTTAGAACCAGCTGTGCGGTTTCCATAACAACACTAGCTACACATCTGAAACAGTGGAGATTGTCTCTAAAAACTGGATCCATATGATATTTTGGCATAACTGGGTCAAAAGTTGTTTAAATAAAATTGCAGAGATAATCTTAATTAAGCCTCAACATTAGCAGACAGTTGTTTTACAGTGCTCAGTTTACCAGCTGAAGTGGTTACTACAGCAGTCCTTGACTGCATGTCATTTCACAATCTGTGTGTCTTGTGAACAGAAAAGTTATAATCCTTTAAGTTGAATCTTCGAGTTTCTGTTGGAACAACGTGCAGTGTCAAACGTTTTCTATCTTGATTATGTATAAATTGTCGTCATGCGGCATGTTATAATATAAATAACTGGATGACGTAGTATACATACAGTAAGTATGAATGACATGTGCAGTGTCTTTGGACTTAGTACAAATAATGCTTGGAACATTCAAATCGATGTTAGTCAAGTGTTGCCGTGATGTCAAACAGGTCCTGACCAGACCACTAGCTGGAGGGAGGGAATGAGAGGGAGGAAGGAAGGAAAAGAGGGGAAGTGGAAAGGGAGGGAACAGTAGGGAATTTGGCATACACAACTTTTAGGACGCTCCGCTGCCACTGTACACGGGGCAAAAGCAGGTGTGAAACGATCGACTGGGGATCAGGAGGTCAAGGTGACATGACGCCTAAGTTAGATTTGTAGGAGTGGAGAAGCATTTCTCAACCCCCTTGGGTCGAGTAGGTTTTTGTCGCCCTCATCTGTTACAGTGCGACAAGCGTAGGCAGCGATTGTCTGTCACAAGCTGGTACCGTTATTATTATTAATGATGCAAAAACTTCTTACTTTACACAATTGAAGTATGTTACCTAATGACAACATGACGTCTTGACTGTTTATAGCTCGAAGTAACATACTTCAGTTGTGTAAAGTAAGAAGATTTTTCATTGTTGACTGTACCAACTGAATGAATCTCTTCAACACCATTATTATCATTCATCATCATCATCGTCGGCTTTGTGTCCACTTACAAGGATGACCAGCAGACATTACAATGTTCAAAATACTAGGCAGTGTTAAAAACTTAGCGAATAAAAACGTTTTCAAAGTCTTCTGAAGTTTACATTGGCGACAGATATGATCTGGAAGGCGGTTCCAAGCAGCATACGCGAAGGCCCGCTCGCCGAACTTGGAAAATGTAATCGGCACGAGATAGTCCGTAGTGGCAGATGATCGAAGACGGCAGCGAGCAGTTGCTATCGCAACAGTCTGTACAGTGTCTGAGAGATACGATGGAGATCTTTGGTTGTGAATGGCATGCATCAATGTGCAGAGTTTAAACTGCACTCGTGACCTGACAGGCAGGCAGTGTAGTTGCATCAGGCATGGCGAGACATGGGAAACACCGCTGGCGAGGCGTTCAAACGAGACTGGAGTCGTTAAAAACGGCGAAAAATCACAGATTTTCGACCACTAAATCGTTATATCTCGGAAACGATAGAAGATAGGCATATAGTTGCAATGGCAACTAATAGAAACTAGCATAATGTCGGGCTTTCGATTGGCACCAATTTTGATGACCTTGAGCAACTGTAGTGCAAGTTGCAACAACAACACCCTTATAGCCTATAGCTTTTGTGCGGGGATCGCAGATTGAATCAGAAAGATAACACACAACCTTGAAGTCTTAACTATAGTGTTGCTATGACATTCATTCTTAATAATAATATTAACAACATACTATATCACTGGCAAAAAGGTTGCCCCAGCTCAGTAGATGTCGGGGATGTTCAAGAAGGGATGTTCGTAACTTCGTGCATATTGCAAGATGACTGACTGAAAAGACTAATCAAGACGAGAGGATGTGCACCAGAGAACTTCAGTCTTCGCGTGGTTCAGCTGCAGTCGATTGGACGCCATCCAAGCCGAAACCTCATCGGCACAGACGGAC
>Ga0209339_1000753_pt1 | contig 12529 bp, 8 predicted proteins | sample OlaalgELextract3_FD_187376 | JGI IMG/M metagenome (GOLD analysis project Ga0209339, IMG submission 187376) | Olavius algarvensis symbiont microbial communities from Tuscany, Italy - Type A ELBA extract 3 (SPAdes) (version 2) | ecosystem: Host-associated > Annelida > Digestive system >... | reverse complement strand
TGCCTATTTTTTGTTGCTGTACTTTTTACATTATGTTTGTAAAAATGTAGTATTTGCTGTTTTTTTCTTCAAATTCTTGTTCTTGTCTTTTGTATAGTCTTATTCATGAAAGTTAGTTTTTAGCCATGTGTTACATAGTATGTTAGACTAATAAGATTGCTTTTTCTGTCTGTCTAACTGTATGCCCGTGACATGCATGAGTTGTGCCACAACTACAGATTTTTTCAAGAAAGTTCTTGTAACATCTGGTAGGCCGGGGAACTTGGTCTGCTGTAAAAAAAATATTCCCTACGATTTTTGCCGTACAGTGCCTGTATAAGTGCTGTTGTACAGTGTTCGTCTATCTGCCGCGTTCCTGTATTGTGTTGAAATGAGTAAATAACATATTCTTAAACGTTTTTCCAGGGTGACCACTTGTCTGGAAAACCTGGAAATGTCAGAGAATTTGACAGCTGTCAGGGATTTTACTAAAAGTTATATAAATGTCAGGGAAAAGATCTTGTCACGGAAAGTTGTCTAAAACTGTTTATTGTAAGCTGCATATTTGTGTCCCTACAGGTATTTAGTAGGAGTCTATTCTGTGTTAAATATTAAATATATGGTTTCGGATCATGCACTGTTGCATTCCTACCCACACCACTGACAGTAACACTAGAACGGGCATGATATGAGTAACACTTAACATGCCGAGTGCTGTGGAGAAGTGCCGCAAACCGTCAGGGAATTTCACATTGTCTGGAGAGTGGTCACCCTGTTTTTCACCATTAGGGGTAGTTGCACAATTCTAGTTTTCATGTACCAAACCTTACGGTAATATTCCGTAGGGGACTCCCAGCTGATTTTGGTCACATCTGTGGCTATATCTTGAAAACGGTCAACGACAGAGATAAAATTGCTAGATATCACAACTAGAAACTCATACGAGGCCTTTTGATTTGACTGACTTTTTTTTAGCTATAACTCGGAAATGGTAAGTTTTCAGCATCACTACCAAATGCTATAGTGCAGTAACCAATTAGCATGATCATGTACATAGGAGTTACAATGAATTATCCTAATGCTATGCTATTGTGGCAATAGCTGAGCTTCTTGTATTTTGTGCTAAAGGTGCTGACATAACTGACTACTTCAATTACGGCTTTAATGAGGACACTTGGACGAAGTACTGCGAGAAACAGCGAAGGCTTCGTATAGACAACAGTGCTAACAAATCTGGCGGAAATCTAATTTTTGTGAGTGTAGTGTTTTGTAATTCTTTTATCTTAGAATCTGATTGTGGTGAAGTTATCCTTCTGCTGTTAATTGATTTATTTGTTTTTTGCAGTTTTAAAGTACATAGAAGAGCTATTTAATAGCAGATATTACGACAACTGTCTAGTGACCGAGTTTGGGATATCCAAACTTTTTTTGCCATAGTCTCAAGAACTGATGTCTGTGAGAATGGCTTTAGTGCTGTTTCATTTATGGCTTTGACACTTTTCATCATGCATTGTGGAGTTCATCTGGCCTCTAGAAAGTTGCACTTGCTTCTATAATCTCTATTGTTTATTTTTGAAGACCGCACTCCACTGTAATGCCATCGACTGCCGAGGTAAACCTGGAAATAATCGATAAAGCAGTTATGTATGTCTGTCTGCTTTGTAACTATTCAGCAGCTTTTTTGATTTTCATTAAGTGAAAACGTGCATATGGTAGGTACAAGGTGCTACTGGTCCAGTTCGTAGGTCTGAGCGATCGCAGCCGGTTGACATTCCAGGCCCAGGTGAAACTTACTGCATTCTGTTAGTCTGGATTGCTGTGGTCTTTTTTTGCATTTCATGTTGTATGTCATATTTGTCGAGGCTTGTTATCATTCTTTACAGTACATTATTTTGTGTGATATGTCTTTATACCTTAGACTGCAGGGTGACCACTTGTCTGGAAAACCTGGAAATGTCAGGAAATTTGACAGCTGTCAGGGAAATGTCAGGGAAAAATCTTGTCAGGAAAAGTTACCTAAAACTATTTATTGTAAACTACATACATGCATCCACACATTTATTTAGTACTAGTATGAGCATGGTATGAGTAACACTTAACATGCCGAGTGCAGCGGAGAAATGCTGCGAACCATCAGGGAAATGTCAGGGATTTTCACATTATCTTGAGAGTGGTCACCCTGAGACTGGCAATGTAATGGCACGGACCACAGAGAGACCACTGTAAAATAAGTTAGTGCAGCCTGAGTGGCCGATGCAGTAAGCTCCGCTGCAAGCAGCAGTACGTGTTGCAGGTGACAGACAAACAGAAGGACATCACCATAACATAAAGGCTCCGCTGTTGAGGCAGGGTGGTCAATAACAGATGCATTTCACTGGTAACTTTGGTTTGATGTGAAAGGCTGCAGCTAAATGCAAAAGCGTCTTTCTTTTGAGGTGGAGTATTTTAATAGGAGAAAAAAGAGTGAATTTGCTGTAAGTAAGTAAGTCTTAAATTTATATAGCGCATTACGCAACGCCTCTAATGCATTCCGAAACAGATGCGTCTTTAGCTTATTCCAGAAATTGTCGGCACTGAGTGACGGGTCTTGGAGGTCGTCAGGCAGCGCATTCCAGGCCATCGGACCGGCGACGGAGAACGCCCGACGGCCGAGCGTGCTGCGACGATGTCGTGGTACGATAAGATGGTGGCGGCTGGAAGATCGAAGTCGCTGAATAAAAGCAGTGAAAACAACCGCATAAGCCTTGATAATAGTCAAGACAATATGTTCCTGTCGTTACACAGTAAACAGGTTTAACCTTGCTTATTATACAGCATGGACAGGCAGAACACCATCAATATGAGATACTGGCCTTCCACTGTCATTGTGGTGAAAATGATAGCCTCGTGTCTGTTAGCTAGCCATAATGCCAGTATCTCATATTGATGGTGTTCTGCCTGTCCATGCTGTATAGTAAGCAAGGCTAAACCTGTTTACTGTGTAATGACAGGAACATATTGTCTTGACTATTATCAAGGCTTATGCGGTTGTTTTCACTGCTTTTATTCACTGTAGTTGTTACTTACTTGAAGCTGAAGTATTTTATGTGTAGACAGTTAATTTTAAACATTGTCTAGGACACAACAACATGTCTTATGATCACCAGCGCAGTTCTGGCCCGCCACACAAAGGCTCAGCGACTATCGACGTGATTGGCTCTTCAGTTCGAGACACAAGACGACAACAGCTGGAATTTCGAGAGTCTGAACAGAAGCCTGACCTGTATGCTACCATCTTGCCGTATTTTCATCATCTGTTTAATGTCTGGCATGACAATATAATAAATGCTGAAATATGTGAATGCAGTTTGTTGAAACCATGTCACATGACATGCAGAGGAACTGACTGTTGTGCCCACCCATGTGTCATCAACCTGTACAGTTAAATTAATGCATCGTGGGTTGGGTCTGTACAACTGCTGCTGTTCCGATGTTTGCATGTAATCTCTAACATTCTATGTATCGTTACATTGACTTAAGAGTAGTGACATATGTATTTCCATGTCATGCCTAACGTCATGCTACATGTTTTATGTGATACTTAAATAGAAAGTGTGCTATAGAATGCAAATGATATATATTGACAAGAGTGGTAAGTACAGTGGGTCATTTCAGTTTTTGGATTAGTCTTTTGCTGAGACTTTTACTGAGTCCTAAATTTAGACTAAGACCAAAGATCAGCCAAAAAGTGAAGTCATTTTCGCTGAGCGATTCGCTGAGATCAAACTTCGGACTGAGCATTCGCTGAATCCAAAGCTAATTAACTCATTGGTTGATTTTGCATGCACAAGATAGGTTAATCAGTTAGAGATTAAGTTTTGATGAGCGAAAATCACTTCATTTTTTCGCTAATTCAAAAATAAATAAAGAAATACGGCGAAATCAGCGATGAGCCGCCGATGACGTCAGCGGTGACGAGCTGCTGTGATTGGTTAAACTCCACTCCAACTGAGACCAAAGTTGAGCCATTTGGTCTCAGTCTTTGATCACAGCGAAAGACTGATCACAACAGTGAAATGACCCAGTGTATTACTTTGCATATTTTTTATTATTAGCCTCACCGTACTTAGAGTACAAGATCAGTTACTATGTTGCAACGTCCAAGCTGAAGGATTTGGAAAATGAAGTTTCAAATAAGTACATATTATTGTCTAGAGTGATAGTAAAAATATTGATTGAAGATGTGTTTGTGCACAGGAACAGTGTGGTACTGTACCTTGCCTTGTGTGTGTCATTTTGTTGTAGTCCGCCCCCTCAGCAGCCTATATCATCAGTGACTAACATCATCTCGGTGCCGATGTCTGTACCTCTGCCGCCACACATGAACATACCACCGCCAGACTTTGCGCTGCCTCCACCTGGCTCATTGCCACCCCCACCTGGCCCTTTGCAGGCGCCACCACCACATATTGGGCCACCGCCACCAGGTCGGTCACTTCATGCTTTCTGCTAAATTGTGCACGTGTTGTCATCTGTACATTAGTAGAGAGATTTGGTAACAAAATTTGACAGTTGTTGCTTATCTATCATGTCATTACAATGCATTACAATTAGGGAATGCAAACCCGGAGGTTATTTTTCAAACCCGGGTTTACGGGTTTGACCGCATTCAAACCCGGGTACCCGGAAGCGCGTTGCATTAAGCTGCGTTCCCGTAAGAGCGCTCCTCCGCACCCACGGGCTCGAATCCACTCTCATGCAACGCAGCGCCCGTGGGAGCACCCCCGTGGGAGCACTCCCGTGGGCGCAGCACGCTTTGTGCGCCGCTGATTGATTGAATTTCGTGTTAATTTGTAATATTGCCGATGGCTAAGGTAATTGTGTACTTAGCAACTCATTCTCAAACTAATACCCACTAATCTCCACAAAATCGATGACATTCATCATCACATCCACCACCCACACAAACATCATATCGTCTGCCATGTTGGATTGTAGCATTATGTCACGTGGCTAAGTCCACGGGTGCGACGTTTTTTGTGATCCAAGAATACTTGGAGCGCTCCCGCGGGCGCAGGCGTTGCATTAAGGAGTGCGCCACAGCTGTGGCGCAAGTCACTGGAGCGCTCCTTAATGCAACGCGCCTCAGGATAGCTACATGATGTTATGTTCGGGGACTGAGGCCCGAAGCGGGAGCTATATGTATCGAATACGTTGGGGGTACGCTCACTGCTGCAGGCGATAGTTGTTTCTATATGCACATCCACTTCGCCGATAAAGTGCACGTGTGGACGGTTTCATTAAAATGCATTGACTAAGCGAAAAGTTCACAGACACGTTGAGTTAGGACCACTGGTTCTCACGCAGCGCAGCGTTCGTGTGAACGGATTTTTCGTCTAAGATTTTCTTCTGTTTTCAGAAAATCTCGCAATTTCTGCATTGAAATTGTATGCTATCGTGCGCTGCGACACATTTTTTTTAAATTCGCAAAGATTTAACGAGTAAAAACCCTTTGTGGGCTAATGTTGGCTGGGGCCAAGGTTTTCATGGGAGCTTTGAATGTCTATAGGTGGCTCTGTAGAAACGGTTGCTTTTCATGTGACACGGTTCGATCTCAAGATTGTCTCCGTCTCAACAGCAGAAAGTAGCGTGACACAACAAACTTACTTGCGTCCCTGACCCCGCTGGGGGAGCTTACGACGCTCCCCAGACCCCCTAGTCGGTTGGGGAGGGGATACACCCTCCCCATTCCCCACCCCGCTCGGCTAGACGCCTTTGGCGTCTTCATCTCAGCGCCTTTGGCCCCTCGGTCCCATGTTGTCCCGCTGTTTTTTTCTCAATTCGACCACTGCGGCTAGAGCTGGGATTAGAGTTAGGGTTAATGTTCACAAGTGACGATTAAGTCGGGGGACTGGAGACGCCCCAAAAACGCTGACGCAAATGAGTTTGTGTTGCCACGTTATCGTCTTCTCTTGGCTCGTCTTGATCAAATTGTAACTGTCTTGCAATGCATTACCTCATCTATACACGCAGACAGCGGATTCATGTGTTTGAAAGTGCGGTCAAACTCCTTTGTTCTCTCTTCCCTTTCCCTTCTGGACGCGAAGCGCCCTTACTTTCGCAGTGTCACCTTAAAATAGGTGGACCTTTGGGCGATATGAACAAAGCCGCAGTCAAACAGCATTTTTTTGTTCACAATCGAAAAAGTTCTGTAACATAATAGTGAAACACATACCAACGTGTATCGCGTTAACTTCTGCTTGTATGTCGCTAGATCTGACTTTGTAACGAAATCATTTTTGCTCTAACTCCGCCCGCCACAACTGTTCCTCCGCAGTTGCTTCTTACTTCAAGTAAAGAGCAAAACGTTCCAGTTCGGGGATCGGTTGCCTCACTCTGCCATGCGATGCACATTTTCTTGTTCAAACGCGGTGTTAATGTAAACAAAATGTTTCGCAGGTTTCGATGCTAACAGCTTTACTGTCAGCATACCAGTACCGACGCTGCCAGGTTCCGTATCAGTCAAGTCGGTATTTGGATGGATCGTCGTTCATCAACATACCGGAGACGCCTTCAACTGGGCGCTAACTTGGGCTGACTACAAAGATGGGTTTGGATCCATTGAATCCAATTTCTGGCTGGGCCTTGAGAAAATGCACCTCTTCACGAGTTCGCAGCCGTACCGACTGAGGGTGGAGGTACAATAAGTGACTGGGTGTGCAGGGTGTAACGTTACACTCGACATACAACAGGTCATTTTAGAGTCGAATCTTTCCAGTGAGTGTGGCGATACGATGTGGAGGAATGTTCCATTCGACACAATCATACTAGGTCATTTTGGAGATGAACGTTATCCGAGAGGTACAGTAAGTGAGTGTGCAAAATGTAACGTTCCACTCGATATATAACAGGCCGAGACCATTCCGGATATGAATCTGTAAGTACTGTGAACGAGCAAGTGTGCAGGGTGTGACGTTACACTCGACTCCGTACAAGTCATTGTGGTCAGGACTCTTTCTAGTGAGTTTGGATATTTTTAACAGTGGCTTTTGGTTCAGACTTGTGATAATCTGTCTTCGTCGGCGTCAGAGGTTTGCCGACTGAGGTTGGAGGTACAACAGGACTCGACAGCCAGCTGGTACTCGGCCGAGTACTGTGCAGACAGCTGGTACTCGGCCGAGTACTGGACTTTCTCAGTCGGCGACGACTTGAACGACCACTACCGCCTGGACGTGGACGACTACAGCGGAGACGCGGGCGATGGGCTGCAGTTCACCGGCAACGGCGGCATACACTACCACAACGGGATGAGCTTTACGACGCACGACCAGGACAACGATCTCAGTGTCAACAACTGTGCAACAGATCGCGGTGGTGGTTGGTGGTACAACGCCTGCTACCGAGCGTGTCTGACGTGCGCCCCTCTACATCACATATGGGATTCCCTGTCGGTTCATTTCAGCAGAATGATGATCAAGCCGCAATAAGCGACGAACCTACTATAGACGTAGATGCCTTGCACATGCACACACAATGAGGGATAGTTCTAGGGTGGAAGCGGAAGGGGGGTACCGGCCAAAAAATGTTGACCATGACCCCAAATTTATGTTTTTTACGGTCCGACATCGCGAAAGGCTGCCGTCGGACAGACCCCCCTCGTGGGTCCTATAGATCAGGATACGGGTAAGTGTTAATTTTCAGAAAAAAATTCCCGCCTCGTGGGTCCGTTAGGGTCATTACCCCGTCTCGTGGGTCGGATAGGGTCAGGAGTACGGGTGAGTGCCAGTTTTCACATTGATCCCGTTTATTCTGCACCCTTTGGGCCAAGTTTTGACATTATGACCCATTTTTAAGATGGCGTACGCGGACCTTTGCGATGGCAGACCGGAATGGATTTCTGTGACTTGGTGATGAAGACCAAGTACGGATGAACGCAAACAATGGGACTATCCCACTAAACATTGTCTAGATGCACCCCTGCGCACAATTTAGATACAGGGTGATCCAAAAGTGAAGCCACATTTTTCATTGTTTATATCAATTTGCACGATTTTTACCGCGCGACTCGTATGCATAGCGCAAACTATGCCGTGGCAAGATGTCCGTCCGTCTGTCCGTCTGTCACACGCCGGTATTCTATCTAAACGGCTACACATATACTCAAAGTTTTTTTTTCACATTATAGTTTTTCCACACCAAACTGGATGGAAATATTCCGACGAGGACCCCCATAACGGGGCGTCAAATGCAAGGTTGTATGAAAAAAAATCACGATTTTTGATCAATACCTCGCTTTATCTCGCAAATGATGCAAGATAGAGCCATAGTTACTATGGAAGGCAAATAGGAAACCGCACCCAAGCTTTCAAGTGCTACCGGTTTAAATGACCTTGAGTGACCTCTAACCCAGATTTCAAGGTCACGATATTATTCAACGTCAAATAACTCAAAAACGGTACAAGATAGAGCTATATTTACAATAGCGGACCAATAGAAAGTCGTATATGGTCCATCAAACGTCGACGTTTTCAATTAACTCGAACAACCCTTAATCCGTTTTTCAAGGTCACGCTATTCTTTGACGCTGAATATATCATAAACGGTTAAAGATATGGCCTTAGTTACTATGAAAGGCGAATAGGAAACTGCACCCAAGCTTTCGAATGTTACCAGTTTGAATGACCATCAGAGACCCGGGTTTTAAGGTCACGATTATTCAATGTCAAATAACTCAAAAACCGTACAACATAGAGCCATATTTACAATGGCGGACCTAGAAAAAGTCGTATCGAACGGCGCCATTTTCAATGACCTTAAAGGACCACTACCCCCGGTTTTAAGGTCACGCCATTCTTTGACGCTGAATATCTTAGGATACAGACATAATTTAATGGAATACTAATAGGAACTTGCATACGCCCTACTAAGCAGTGTCATTTCGAGTGACCTTGAGTGACTTAGCAAAATATTTAATGACACGAAGCCTCGCGCGGTCTCTCTGCGACAGCTGAGCTTGTTGTTCGCTAAGTCGCTCACAGTTACTCTATTGATCATTTTGAAATGACACTCTTGAGTAGGGCATGTGTGGCCGTTTCTTTAGCCGTTTCGCAACAATGCACGAACGCGACAGACGGACAGACACCGTACGACGGCATAAGCCGCGTTTTTGCATAACGTCGCGCGGCAAAATCAGTAAAATAGCCTTAGCGGCGGTTATCGATTAAAAGAGTGACGTCAAATTATTTAACACATGTACGTGAACATGCAGTCAATGAAGATGACCACACTTTTTGGGCCACTCTGTGTAGTTATAGTGTAGTATGAGACATACAACAGTGCGACTCTCATTTGACGACACCGTTGGCAAATCTGCACCAGTTGTAAACTTTTACTGTATCTTTCACGACTGCATTCACAAACTAGAACGACATTGACGTTAAACCACCCACCACCCGCGCGCCGCAGTGCGTCGGAACGCAGCCGTTTTCGAACTCGCTTTTCACCATATAAAATTTTCATATTGATACGTCAAACAGTTATCGCGTTGACAGCCAAACAAACAAACAAACAAACAGACGCACAGACGCACACAGACAGACACTACTCAAAACAATGCCATGCACCTGTGCTACGCCATCGCTGCGCGGGTGGTAATGAACTGCGTGTATACGGAGCTATAGCTATACTATCTTGCCTCAAATCTGTTGTCGCACGTACACGTTGCAGATATTTACAACTTGTTGCACGTACCGTGTGTTCTTGCTGATGTTCACGAATGTCGCACGTGTGATATTGAAATGCAAGAGTAACTCATTCGAACATCGTGTTTCTACTTTGTTACCGGCAGGCCTGCACGAAGCGCAGCCATGCCGGTATTGTTTTTACTCAGTGGTCCAAAAACGGGTTTTTCACCCCGCAGGGGCGACACGTTGCCCCGATAAACGTGAAATTTGGCGTGTGGGCAGGTCCGCTCCTGTGCTAAATTTCAGGTTTAATTGGGCAAAAATGTGGGAATACAGCCCCCAAACTACAAAATTTTGAATTTTAGCCATAAATTCGTGCCTTAGGGGCGACTCGTTTGCAGTATTTTTACGAAATTCTCAGCGTTTGTACTCGTCTATAGGTAGCTTTCAAATGTTTAGTTTGGTCGCTGTAGGGGACAACGAACATAGCATTTTTCTCGGTGGGGGCATTTTCCCACAAATTTTCAATAGCCTCTAGTGGCGAAACTATACTGGTCAGATCAAAAAAGTTAGGGGGATGCAAAAATAGTACAAACCTCCTCTATCGCCATGCCAAGATCCTTTGTTGTGCGCCGGTTATAGACGAAAAAATGTGATGTTTTTTCGTCTGTTTGTCACCCTTTAAAATTACGAAGTTTGTGATAATGGAAACGCTAAGAAGCAGTGTAATTTACAAAACAATTATGGTGTCATTGCATGTGTTGCACCTATATTCAACTTTTTCTGTGCACTCCGCAAATTTATACCAAAAATTGCCATTTTTCGCGATTTTTGAGTCTGTGAGCCAACATTTTTAAAGCCAGAAAGGTGAAATTTGGCACGAGGATGCGGACCTAGAACTCGCTCCCCGAAGCTAAATTTTATAAAAATCGCTTAAGGGGGTATACCCCTTTTGGGCAAATTTATACCAAAAAATACCAATTTCGGCGATTTTGGGGGCTGTTAGCCCACATTTTAAAAGTGACCATGGTGACATTTGGCACGAGGGTGCAGGCCTGGGAGTCCCTCCCCATGCCAAATTTTGTAAATAAAAAATTGCTTAAGGCGATATACCCCTTTGCGGCAAATTTATACCAAAAACTACCAATTTTGGCGATTTCTGTGCCTGTTTGCCCACATTTTTAAAGCCACAACCGTGAAGTTTGGAGTGAGGCTACGGACCTGGGACGTCCTCCCCTGTGTCTAATTTTGTAAAAATTGCACAAGGAGACTTGCCGTTAAGAGCAAATTTTTATCAGAAATTCGAAGTTTTCACGATTTTCAGCTACTTAAGCCCACATTAATATACCCGTAATGTTCAAATTTTACTAAAGAGAACGGACTTAGGAATCCATCAACGACAATTTTGTCAAAATCGCTCAAGGGGCCTGACGGTAGGCCTATTGCGTTGGCCCGCGCGGAGGTGATGCATATTGATTTCTAGTTAGCTTATTTGTTGGTTGCGTTATACAGTGGTAGAACGTTGGTCTTTGACCGGCGAACTTTCCCTGTCCTGCGCTCGACCTGCAGCTGACGGGTGACCAGTTACTTTTAGTCAAACGTTTTAACGTCGCCTGATTGACTCATTCACAGCGCCTCTGTAGCTCTGCCTATGGCGCTTTACAAATATGTTTATATGATTATATATGATAAACCGTCTGCTATATAAGTCAGCCAACCAAGCCAACTCAGCCTTTCATCCTTTCGGGGTAAATAAATGAGTTATAGGCTGCAATTAGAGGTCAGCCATCTCAGTCTGCGGAGGCGTCATCTGGTGAACGCTTACAAGGTAAAGGCAGGCATTTGTGTATTTGCAGGTAAAACTGTGCAATCCATGAGCGCCTTGAGTGTGAGCTATAGGCAAAAAGAGCGCTATATAAATCCACTTAACTTTTACCTTTTTTACCTTTATTTGCAAAGGCGCCGGAAGGCACTAAACGTGACAAACACAGTCGGGTGTCAGAAGTGAGAAACGCCGACGTTCTTGGGGTGGTAAACCAAACCCGAAGTCGAACAATAATAAAAGACTCGTTGACGCTAAATACTGACGGACATAAAGCATTGCGCGGCTTCTCTGCAATAGCAGAGCTACTTGTTGTACTTGTACACTGTTTTTGTCAAACAAACGGTAATTTGGTACTGGCCAGATGCCGGTGATGCATCATGCTGTGCGGTTGTATGGACTGGATGGTAGGCCTAATCACAAGCTTGAGAAAGTAATGAAACAATATCAGAACCAGAAGAATATTATGTACCAAATTGCAAACAATTTCAAACTCAGTTAGATGTAATGGGCAAATCGACACGAGTGTTTGAGTTGGAGGAGGCATCAGTCTATCATATTCATCGTTATTCACGGAAAAAACGGTAGCGGCTACAGCGAAGCATGTAAACAACAAACTCATTGTTGAAATATGTACACGCGGCAAGAAAACTTCATAAACATTTTCTACAACATAACCATTACATTTAACTGAGTTTGAAATCATTTGCAATTTGGCACATAACAAATAAGTTTAAATAAATAAATCTTCTGGTTCTGATGTCGTTTCTAATCACCGGCCTTTGGCCATTACCAAATTATACTGCTTGCCGACAGAAGCACGTGGGTGTGAATATCATCATCATCATCATCATCAATATAAGAGGAAACAAACACTGGAGTCTGGAAACCCACAACAGAACCCCGTCATCTATCGCCGTGCAAGCTGGCAATTATCCTGCAAGCTAAACTTGACAGCACGATCGTGGTCAATTGACGCACCCACAGCAGCATCTGTATTTCTGTATACCGTAATAAACTTGCCTGCCTTGCAGACGAGCCTGGAATGCCCCCCCCCCCCCCCCCC
>Ga0209339_1000752_pt1 | contig 12539 bp, 4 predicted proteins | sample OlaalgELextract3_FD_187376 | JGI IMG/M metagenome (GOLD analysis project Ga0209339, IMG submission 187376) | Olavius algarvensis symbiont microbial communities from Tuscany, Italy - Type A ELBA extract 3 (SPAdes) (version 2) | ecosystem: Host-associated > Annelida > Digestive system >... | reverse complement strand
CGACTTACCACTACCGCACCCCATGTTCCATTCCATTCTCTACTGCCATCCGTATCTATTACAACTAAGTTTGCAATCCGTTATTGCAACTGTCGCTAAGTTTTCACTGTCTTATTGGATGGAAGAGGTGGGCAGAACCGGTTCCTAGTTCAGACTTCCAGTAGGCCTATGCCCTATACCAAAAAATAACTCTAATCAGTCACTCACAATAGTTGAAATGAATAGTACACAAAACACGAAACTTCAAACATCATAAAACTGGTACACTGTATAATATGCAATACAAAAATTAAAATCATGACAGCCCTTAGATATCCAGGTGGTGGAAAGTTTTGGTCCCGATTTGCCTTTACTGTTTAAACTACATGAAATTTGGTTAGTTATTTCTCAGGAAAATTATTAAAATTGTTGCCACCAGATTTTAAGGCTAAAATGCACCAAATTCGATTTCGGCTGGGGCTCCGCCCCAGACCCCACTCGGGGAGCTTACAGCGCTCCCCCAGACCCCTCTATCTGGATTTAAAGGGGCCTACTTCTAAGGGGATGGGAGAGGGGAGGTGAAGGAAAGGGTGCCTACTTCTAAGGACCGGGAGGGGAGGGGAAGGAAATTGGGCCTACTTCTAAGAGCAGGGAGGGGAAGGAAGGCGAGGAGAGGGGAGGGAGGAACCTGGACTCCCCCTGGTAACCCAAACCCAGCTACGCCGCTGATGACTTTCAGAGATCACTAAAGGTTAATATTGGTAACCCTTCGTTAGATCGCATGGACTTTCTATCAGAGATCGCAAAAGTAGGCTACACTTATTTTCAGATAGCCGCATCAATTTCTATTAGGCCTAGTGGTCTCAGGTCTGTATAATCGTGTTATATATAACATATATATATATCTTGCATGGATACATTCAACTCAACTTCGAATAATGTCTTCAGTTCATTCGCCACTACACAGCTTGCTCCGGAAAAAAGCCATATAGCTTAAGGTGGTACATTGCGCTCTCAAGGTCATCGAAATTTATACGAATCGAAAGCACACATTCGACTTCCTATTAGGCTTTCAATGTTATCAGATGACTATCTTCTATCGTTTCCGAGATATTACTATTTATTGTTCGAAAATCTACGGATTTTTGCCGTTTTCACCCACCCTATACTCTCGTTTGAAGCTCTCGCTCACAGTGTAGGCATATCCCTGAGACCTAGGATACGAAAGTAGATCTCAAAAATATAGTCCCTGCGCTATGCGACAGTAAAAGAGGGATGATCCTACAGTCGTTTGTTTTGACACACTGTCAGCGTGTGACTGACGGACGAACGGACATATAGGCTCACGTCGCGCTCTACCACAGCTAAGTGCGATAAAAATACCATACCATACCATACCATACAATACCATTTTGAGCCCATCAGCATTGTAAGTCAGGTAATTCCAAAATCCAATAAGGGGGGCATAAGCCTCATGTCTGGCGCTGTAAACCCAGGGAGTTTCCCACACCCCCTGAGGGGGGTTAATACCCCCCCCCCAACTTTCGCACAACACCCCCCCGGCTTCAGGGGGAAAGGAGGGAAAGAAAAGAAGGGGAGGGAGGGGGAAAGGGAAGGGGAGAGGAGAAGGGAAGGGACCCCCAAGGGTTGGTTGACACCCCCCATGTTCCAAATCCTGAAAAAAACCCAGGGAGTTTCCCACACCCCCTGAGGGGGGTTAATACCCCCCAACTTTCGCACAACACCCCCCGGCTTCAGGGGGAAAGAAAGGAAGGGGAGGGAGGGAGAAAGGAAAGGGGAGAGGAGAAGGGAAGGGACCCCCAAGGGTTGGTTGACACCCCCATGTTCCAAATCCTGAAAAATACCCTGTGTAAACCCGATGGATGTGCTGTCGTAGTGTTCAAATCGAAGACCGCACAAGGCAACTGCAATCCGTTTAACTTTATATGCGACTATATTATCTGACGTCTGTATTAACTGCATGTATGACTGAGTGAGAACGATCTAACACTGTAGATCGGTTTTCTCACGCATTCCCGCGTCACCAGCCGGAGCTCGACACGGCGTACATGAAGGCCAAATGTAACAGCTGGGAGACCACCAACGAAGCTGCCTACGTCGACCCGAGACTTCAGCGCAACCCGGCTCTACTGGCCAACGTCGACGAGGCGTTCGGCGGCACAGACACCACTCAATCGGCGTCGTTGCCTCACTGCTGGAACTGTAACGTCAGACCGAGGTAGCATGTTCGCCGTTCGTTGCATGTCGAAAACTCTGCTCAGCCTACGTCCGAGTCATCATAACAGTCCATGCCTCATCATCGTCAACAACATAACTGGATCTCAGCGGCTCCGTTTACTTCGAGGTTACCAGCTTCCAGACAGAAAAAAATTCCCCCGACTTCGCCGGACAAATGAAATTGAACAGATGCACAAAACTTCTCAACACAGATTCTAATGTTATATTTTTTCAATACACGCCATTAGAACGATTTGGGTCGTGGAGCCAACCCAGTGTCCACGAATAAAGTGGTCACCATCAAGTGCAACAGACATTCAGCTCGAAGCTAATTTACGCTATGATAAAAAATGTGTTGTTACTAGCACATTACAATCGTTGGATTACTACACAAATTTTCAAGACAGAAAAAAAATTCTGGACTTAAGACTGACTTCCTGCATTTTCCTGACCATTTAGAACTTCCAGCGACTTTTTCCCTGTTTTCCAGAAAAAGTGGTAACCGTGTTGTTCATATTCCTGACATAACTAACAGATTCTCGCGTTACTGACAGTAACAATATCCTGCTTAGCAATCCATCTATTCACGTCGGTGTGCTACAAACATCTGCGTCTAGCTCTTATGCCGTAAAATTCGATTATTGTCATTTGTGAGTAAATGGCACATGTTTTATCCTAAAAGTTTGCCTTCAAAGCTTCAGAGTGTGCTCAGGTGTGCAGTGCCCACCTAACAGATGAGACTTTCTGGAGCACTGGAGTAGTTGTTGTTAGTGGTGTGCGGAAAACCAAAAATCGGTTCCAATTCGATTTTAAATACCGAACCCTCCAAAAAGTTTGACATCCGTTCACACAGTTTTCCGATCTAAACTGCGTGCAATCCGCAATTCAAATTAAAAGTGACAAAAGATAACTTTACTTGCATTCAGTGTGCATATAAAGAACGTTCCGAAACACGACCGAAACAGAGTTTAGCATATTACAATTTAGCATAATTATTGTAATTACATTACTTACTAGTTGTTTTTGTGAGTGACGTCAGTGACGTCAAAGTCACGTCAACTGTTACGCAAGTACTTAAATAACTGAACTGAACCAAACCAAACTCATTCCAAACCGAATCCGAGTATTTGAAAACCGAATCGAATAGAAATAAAAAAAATCTATTCTGCACATCTCTAGTTGTTGTAAATGTTTTTTTGTTTTACGTTATTTAATTACATTGTCTCATTTCAAAGGCTGACGGTTGCATTTCAACGAAATATCTTATCTTACAGCACACCAGATGTTTCAAAATCAAAGTAATTAATCTATTTTTGCAAACCAAAAAAATGGTAAAAATAGTGTTCAGCACATTAATTCTACTGAGTCCGGTTGTTTAGAAACTGAACAAACAAGTCAGCAATTTTGACGGTGTCGTCAGTTGCGTGAGTTTTAGTGAACGAAATAAACTGTCGCCTCAGTCGCTGCAGCTCCATCAGTGTTAGAGCACGTCTCAACTGCAACTGAACACAGACACTGACACACATACATACACCTAGACACTTGCCTAGCAAGACAGGCAGCAAGCTACACAACCATCTACCAAGACGTAACTAGGGAGGGGGTGTTTTGGGTGTTAAAACACCCCCCAGAATTATTTGCAATTTTTTAGTTAGCCAACTTTGTCTATTTGTGCAGCAAAACATTTTCCGGTTGCGGTTGCTCAACATTGGTGTATGTTTACCAAACAGAAATCCATGCAGGCATGCACAAAAACTCACCATTTTGAAATAAAAAATGCAAAAATTTTCAGGGGAGGGGACACCCCCTCCCTAGACCCAACCCCCCTCGGCGCCATAGCTCGGTCGTCGCGCCTACAGCACTCAAGCTTAACGTGACACCCCCCCTGGAAAAATCCTAGTTACGGCCTTGCCACCTACTGCTAGTATGCGATTCATATGATAAACATGCGCAAATAAAAACTAACATTAAACTGAATAAGTCTAAAAAAACTAAAGTCTAAAAACTAAGTAACTAAGTAAAACAGACAAAAATAAATGCCGAGAGTTGAACCTGGCAGTCTCGCATACTAAAAGAGTGGTTTAGCACTGAGTCTACGGCCACAGCTATAACGGCTGTAAATTGCACATAGGCTTATATATATTAGCACCATGCGCTATAGATAGTTATGCATATTAATTAGTCTTCTGTCACCTAGAAGCATTTCTGTCTTGATTGGCAACTACACAGGCCAGTCAAGTCAGCAGTCAGTAGCAGCTTACAGCCCACAATGACAGTAAACGTAACGTAAAGCTACCATGTCTTCAGGATGACCACTCTCAACTGAACTGACATGCAGTTCACAACGACATGTGTCAAGATAATTAAATATAACTGTAAAACCATGCTAGTTAGTAGTTACTACTTGTGTAGCAAAAATACTGTAAGTTTAAACGAAATACAGTGTAAAGTTCAAAAACGTAAATTGCCGATGTGGGAAGCCTTCAGCTAAGCAGTGCAATTGGCACACAGCAATTCAGCAGTCACTGCGCTCGTGAGCGCCAAGTGCCCTGACCCAGGGGCGTCAATCTGTCTCCAACATTGTGACGGTCCAAGGTCTCTCCCCTCCCATCCCCTCAGAAGTAGGCCCCATTTATCCAGCTAGGGGGTCTGGGGAGCGCTGTAAGCTCCCCCAGTGGGGTCTGGGGTGAAGCCACAGCCACCAACGATTTTGGTGCATTTTCAGGGTGAAGGAACGCTGCCGGTGGCATTCAAGATGCACGTTTGAAACATCCAAAAAAAACGGCCTTTCTTTACGTTTTTATGAAGTGTAGCCAGATTATTGTGAGGGTCCAAGCCATAGAGGACCCTCACAACCGCATTATTGTGAGGGTCCGGACCTGCTGACCCTCACGGGATCGACGCCTATGCCCTGACCTCAAGGCTCAATCCATGACCTCAATCGGGTTGACTGTGTAAAGTAAACTGTGGATTTGTATAGCGCATCGTCGCGAACACGCCTTTAATGCGCTACCACTTTCCGTACGTCGGCGCTGATTGCCGTTAAACTAGTCCTTCAGCCAGGCACCAGCCAACACTGCAAGAGCACGGATACGGGCTAGTGTATCACGCGATGTGCCTGTTTACTTCCCAGCATTCGCTAGGTATTCATACTGCCTACCCACGGAGGCTGTTCACTCCGGCTGAGTAGACCTGGGTGCCTCGTTCTGCGCCAAGGTGGTTTACCCATCTGAAGATGGTCACCATCCATGCACTAACCGGGCCTGCCATAGAGTAACTAAGTTAATCAAAACCAACGTGTTACTGCTAAGCCAAACTGTGACGTGAAGGAATGCTACAGCGACGTGTTTACTATAGCAGCATTCCAGACGTTGACCACGTGAAACAGGTCCTTATCGAAGCATACAATCAATTCAACCAGGACAGCATTGACTCAGAGCTGTGACAGTCTGTGGCGAGTTCGACTGGATGCACATATCTGTTCACCAGGCCGTCACACAGCCGCAACCCCAACCCTAACTGCAACCCTAAAGACTGAAACAAAACTGAAATTCTAGCTGAAACACTACAACTCTACAGACCTTCTCAGTGGCTCCGTCAACAGTGACTAAACAGCCAGGAACTGACGTCCTCTGTGCGTCGACAACTGACTGCAAACATCCACCAACACAGTCAACAGTCCACAATATAAAGTTCAAGTAGATCTTTTAAAAACAAACTGTTAACATCCCACAGTCCTCAGCAGCATCTGCATAACAGACTTATCCACCCTGCGGACTATTGCATTTTTGCACGTGTATGGACTCGCAAGCCTGCAGGCACAGAAATGGACTAGCCCGTACAGACAGCGTGCTGCATCGTGGCTGGCTTACAGCCAACACGGCTGCTACGGCCAGCCTGCTGCCATATGGTCACTGGTCAGTGCGGCGAAGGCGAGCCCATATGGAACAGACATGAGGCAGACAAGGAGACAGATACCGGGACGGACAGTAAATGAAAACACAATGTTCCACTGCAGGCTATGCTGCACATAATGTGCCAAGGCAAAAACTGATATAACTTAGGAGCATGTTGACATTATGATGACATGCCGCAAGTACAAACGTGACGTAAATCTTTGTAGCAGTTTAAAACGTGTTAGCCGACACAGATACACGAGACGACTGAAACAGTAAACACCAAAGATTTACGTCACGTTTGTACTTGCGGCATGTCATCATAATGTCAACATGTTCAGAAGAAGCAAGCGAAGCGAGAAAACAAAACAGAAAACAAACCGTAACGACTGTCTGTGTAATCCGGTCACAGTCGTGAAGGAAGTTGGTCGCAGACAGCGGCTGCTGTAAACCACACACGTACCAACACTACACTACGTGATATAAAAAAAATAGAATCACAATTCGTACAAGCATGGGTCTTGAATAGCGAAAACGTCACTATTCCAAAATCCAGATTTTGTCAAACACCAAATGCAGGCACTATATCCGGGGTACCACCCCACATGCAAAGCTGCATTCAATAAGATAACGTGGGTGGTCTTGTCAAACAACCAAAGTGATGCAGTCTGGGCAGTTTTTTCTTTTTTGTCTTCTTTGTTACGTCTGGACCAGTGAGGGCTAAAAGCACGTAGCATGTGCCTTTTGGGGATTAAATGATGTTACCCTAAATTGTTGGGGTCAAAACTCAAAAAACTGAAATTTTGGGGGCGTGAATATGGTCTTTCAAGCCTGAATGACAAAAATTCAAATGCTTATAACTTGAAAACTACCAAGCCGATCACGACGTAATTTTTCACTGGCGATACCCACCAAGAATGGACCTTTAAATTGTCGGTGGTGCCATGGCTCTCCCAACAAATCCAAGATGGCGGACGGCGACCCTTTTGAATTTTATCAAATGCTAATATCTCCTTAGTGGATAAAAGTATTTGCACCAACTATGGTATGAAGAAGCAGCAGGGCCATACGTCCACGTAAACCAAACCAGATATTTGCACCAAATTTGGTGGGAAGACGCATCACAAAATGATGTAACCGACTTCTAAAGCAAGTGTCTCTAATTTGTACTAGGTAGTTATTATTCTGTGGCAAACTACAGCGACTGAACACGTTCACTACTGACGGGAAGTGTGGACAGATTCGGAGGCGGTGGCTGGCGATCATAGAGCACTTGATGTACTTGATCAAACGGCACAGAGTCAGACGCATGAACTGTGAATACTGGCGAGTCCCATCTGTTACGAGAGTCTGGCGCCTCAAACCTCATTATCAGACCACTGAGCCTTGACAAACACATCACACCAATCTGCAACCTATAACGAGTGGTCATCACAGTACCGTACGGCTAAGATGTGCTTCGTTTCACGAAGTCGACTGTTGTGATTCAGTTGCTTCGTTAAGTGTTATCAACTTGTGACAGTCGCACTCTGTTGACAACACCTGACGGTCACTAAACTGACAACACGCAAAGGTCGTAGAATTACGTGGAAATGTGTCAGAATTCCAAAGTGGAGGCCGAGATCCGAGGTTACGGATCATGCCAGGTGGTTGTACCAATGAATTCCTGTAGTACACGTACGGATTCCTATTAGTGTTCAATAGTAACTACAGGCCTGGAACGCAGCACTGTTTAGCCACAATTTACAAACGTGACCAATCAATGACCAACCAATCTACTGCCATGTACCACTTTTTAAATATATTTTTATATATTTGTACATTGCAATAATGTGCCTGTCATACAGTGAGGCGCATAAAGACGTCCTTTTAGTGTCGTGTTCACAGGACCACGTGCGCCACGTGTAAGCTATTACTTTTCTACAGCACTGGAGCAATGTTGTTCAGCGGCTCCAGTGACTGGTACATGATTCTGTGGCAATCAGGCAATTATCATACTTATTATGTTATTATTATACATACATTTATACTGAATCAGAGGCGCTGGCAGTCACTAGGTGGGCAGCATGGTAAGGATGTTCATGGGCTATTTTGAAAGGTGAGTTTTCAGATGGCGTTTGAAGGTGTCGAAAGTCTGATATTAAGAGGTAGTCCATTCCAGACTGTAGGAGCCCAGTAACTAAACGATCTTTTACCAAATTCAGTGGAAAATTGCGGCACGTCGAGGAAAAATTGATTAGTCGACCATAGAGTTCATGTAGGGGTGTAATGGTGTAGTAGCATGCACAGATAAACAGGTTGACCAGTGGTGAGTAATTTGTATGTGAGACAATGTGCAATTATCACACTAACAAATACTATTAGACAACTTTATTAAAATGACTGCAAATAATCTATGTTTGCAGATGTTTATTTAATATAGACTGCAGCAACTCAACTGTAACTTACGAGTATTTGCCACATAATAAATTCAAGGACGCACTGTTGATGCTACAATATTGCTGTATGCCACTTGCCAAACTATTGTGTCCATGTAAATATAACGATACAATATACACCATCCACGGTTTTAACATTTAATTCTGTAAAATGCATGTACATATAACATTAATTTGTGTTGTGGCAAAGTTTTTTGTACGTATTTGAGGGCTCTGATGGGTTCTTCTGTAAGATCATAGTTTTTCTGGAGCACTAGAAATGCACAGCAGGAGCAGTGATGAAATTTTGACGTGATATCATGTATGACTTGTAGTTGTCAGTTCGGCACTGAATCAGTCGCCCAGATGACAGCATATTATAACAACCACTGAGTCATGGCTGCTCAGAGTACGACAACTACTTAGTTACTAGCACAGAGACGTAGCACAAACTTACACGTCTTGAGAGTACTGGTCCGACTCAGGCCGTGCATTGTTCCACTCACAAACTTCATCAGAACTTACATCACAATATACCTAAAATTCACAGACTCGCGTCACAGAATTCACTATAGAAGACATACATTGCAGACTATCAAATTTAACTACCTCCGCAAGACGGGGGTTGTGTTATCAGGTCAATCTGTCTAACGTTAAGGTTAAGGTCTGGGCACTTGCTATAGCGCCACTTACATGAGTCAGACTCGTGACCAGCACTGCTTTACAATCTCGGAAGTGGCAGCTGATTGGCATGAGCTAATGGTGCCGCAGCGCATTATCTAGCCATCCACTGCCCGCATTAACGGACAATTGGACCCACGGTGCAGCTAGCAGACACGCCATCGCCCCAATCAGCCACACTAGGCCGTAGCCCACAATAGGCGAGCTACTACACATTTCCCGTCCAGCTGAGGGTAGGAGGCTGAGTTGGCCTGAGCACATAGTAGGTTAGCAACTTGCTGAAGGTTGCTTGCAATGGACCGGGTGTGAGTCGAACCCGCAAACTCACGGTTATGACTCCGATACTCTACAACTAGACCACTGCACCCACCATTCATTCTGTTTGTATGCAGCATTACTGCAAAAGTGATAAGCCGATTTCATGTAAACTTGGTGTTATGATTGGGCCTAGCAATCATAAGAATTGATTAACTTTTCGTGGCGATCCGATCCTGGATGCAAATTCCGGATCACTTTCCACTTCCCTCACCATTGCAGAATAGGGATTTTAGCAGATTTATTAGCATTTCTCATACAGTCACCGGCCGATTTTCACAACACTTGACAACAAGGTAATGAATCCATAACATTTTGGGAGCGATCCAGCAGAAATCTCAGTGGATGCATCGTGTGCATTCAGCCATGACAGACTGCTGTACGTTCCATCAAGTTACATTGCAGTTACGTTGCTTTGTCGTGTTGTGCACACTTTGTCGGCTGAAAACTGGGCTTCAGACCAAGTCAGTCAATGCTTTGCTATGGACGGGTATTTTCAACAGATTTTTAGTCCAAAATGGATTTGTTGAATCCTTATCTGTGTAAAAAAGATAAGTGTATTTATATAGCGCGCTTTTTGTAGTACCTCACACTCAAGGCGTTCAGGCATGGATCACACCTGCAATAACACCTCTACCTCGTAAGCGTTCACCAGATGGCGCCTCCCCAGACTGAGGTTGTGCATATCTAATTGCAGCCTACTACTCATTTATCTACCCCGAAAGGATGAAAGGCTGAGTCGGCCTGGTTGACTGACCTACAGCGGACGGTTTACCCACATAAGTGGTCACCCATCAGATGCAGGTCCAGCGCAGGACAGGGAAAGTTCGCCGGTCAAAGACCGACGTTCTACCAACTGTGCCGACGTTCTACCAACTGTGTAGCTATGTAATCTCTAAGCTGCAACTTACCAGACAATGAGGAGTCTGTGCAGACTTCGTAATGCAGTATAATTCGTACCGATAACCTGGAAAAATTGAATATAACAATTACATAAAAACTTAAACACTATCAACATTCCCATTAATGAAAACATATGTAGAAGTGGTGCAAAGTGACCTGCTATGATGGTTTGTAAAATGTAAATTGCCTCAGTGAGGCAGAGATGTGTCAAGTGTTGTCAAGCTCAGCAGTGATAATAATTAATGCACCAACCTTTAATATAGTTGAGTGAATCCATTATCAACACATCATCTTTACTGATATTTCTGCAATCACAACATGAACTTTTTATGCACAGCAGCATAGGATAGCTCTGCAGATGCATGCTAGCAATAAGTGGCATGTCTGATTGTCTGTCTGTCTGTCTGTCACACACTGGTACTGAGTCAAAACTAACAAGCATATCTCCACTGCAATAACAAAATGGTGTGGCCAGTTACATATTTCATGAGCAACCTGTGCACCACATTTAGACATGCTGCCACTTTCTGTTCTTAAGTCAAGCATGCAGAGGACAGACAAATGGACAGACAGACAGAGTGCAATGCATAATGTGACCTCTTAGTGGAAGAACTGAATAACAAACTAATTAGTACAATGTACATCAGCAGTAGATACTCTGTTTGATGACATATAGTAACAAGATTGTTATTAAATCCACTAACAAAAATTATTCTTCAGGCACAATTCATAATATATGTATTAATAATACCTTTGTACCTCTGACTTCAGAGTACTTCGTAATTGCTTTTCACAGCCAGAGTCTGCAATAAATTTAATAACTGCCAACTATTATCATAGTAAAAAATAATTGCAAAAAGTACAAAATTTGAGATTTTAAACTGCACATTTTTCAACTAAAATGCAACTACAAAGTTAAATTTTACATGTTAACCAAGTGAAGAGTAAGCAGTGCATATGTGGTGCCAGCCTATGTTTACTTATGCATCAGCAGGACCCACAAATTGTAGAAAAATGTGTGGAATTCCGCACCATTACAGAATAAATGGCATGATCAAAATTTTAATTCTTGGCAACGGGGACATAATCACAGATGCAAAACGGCAAATGCAGACGGGATGTGGACCCAAAATTGCGCAATCTGCACATCTCTGGTAACCATCCGTCACAGCACTGGTCGAATCAAACTTTGCCCAAGTCGACGGCTTTCAAATTATGTGACATAGCGGCGGGGGATTCGTTGCCTTCCATCGTCTGTTGACGTTTCTGCATGACGCTTACAGTGGCACTAATGGCCTTCTTAAGCCATTCGTCAGTGTCGAATGCAGTCAATTTAAATCACGGGTCAACTGTGGTCGCCATGCACAGAATTATCATATCGTATCAATATCAAAAAAATCAAATATGTTGATTTATCGTATTGTTTATTAATCGAAAACAGTATTTGACATATTGTAACAACACTAGTTGAAAATATCGTGATATATTTCCAACATTGATAATATCAGTATCGTATCAATATCGGTGCTTTAGATTGACATTGCGTGAGTGATGTGTGAAATAAGGTTAATTTCTGCACATTTTATCATACTTTTTCCAACCTTTTGATGTTAACTTAAAGACAAACAATTATATGAGTAAAACTGAGAATCTCATTTGGCAACGTGATATCTTGTTCCACCTCTACTACTACAAAATGGAAGTTAAGGAATAATACTGACAGCATTGACTACTTTGCAGGCGACAATCAATATGTCAGTAGGCCAAAGAGCACTACAGTAGAGGATATAGATCAATATCGATAAAGACGTAAATATCGTCAATAGTATAAAAACTGTACAGGCTTAGTCAGCAATCAGTAATGCATACTTACCTGATCACTGACCATTATTGGTATTTAACACAGTGACGGAGGATCTGAATTGGTTCAACACCACAAGAAGCGAACGCACATGGTATGTGGCGGTCACTGCAAAAGGTACAGGGCCACAGGACCGCACGCACAGGGCCACAGGGCCGGAGTCGACGTGGACGTGACTCCACCCACAGGCGGCCCTGTGGGACATCCCCCCAATCCGGCGACCCTGTGTGACCGCAGTGTGCAGGGAAG
>Ga0209339_1000751_pt1 | contig 12541 bp, 7 predicted proteins | sample OlaalgELextract3_FD_187376 | JGI IMG/M metagenome (GOLD analysis project Ga0209339, IMG submission 187376) | Olavius algarvensis symbiont microbial communities from Tuscany, Italy - Type A ELBA extract 3 (SPAdes) (version 2) | ecosystem: Host-associated > Annelida > Digestive system >... | reverse complement strand
CGTCTTTGGAATCAACTTCCAGATTCATTCCGTCAGCCTCACCATTCTTGTCTCGATTCACCTCCTCATCCACTTATCAACTCATCTCTGTCATCATCCCCACTCTCGTCATCCATCATTCCTTCATTCTTTCACTCTAGGCTCAAAACCTACCATTTCAACAAATCCTTCCCACCGTAGATTTCTTTTACCTTCTGGACTGCCTCACGATAATGGGACTTGCTCATCATTTTGTTTTTAGTTTCACATTTTAATTTTTTGTTTATTCCGTGTGGTAGACTAAGCTGGCTACCCGTCAGATTTTTGCGGCACGTTAAATACACACTATCGTATCGTATCGTATTGTCTTGGCAGTCTGTTGTCGTCCATTCAAAGAACGTGCCCAAGCCATCTCAGTCTTCTCTCTTTTATGATGAGATTTATCTTCTCCAGTTGTGTCTGCACCCTGACCCTCTCGTTACTGACTTTGCCTTTCCATGAAATACCCATTATTCGTCTTTGGAATTTGTGCTGTGTAGCTTCTAGCATTTCCTTTTGTACTTAGCGATCTGTTAGAGGCCACAATTCTGCACTGTATAACATTGTGGACATCGCTAACGACTCATACAATCTCACTTTGAGTGTGGTGCTGATATGCCTGTTCTTCCACACTGATTTCAATCTTCCAAATACGCTGGTGGCTTTGCCGATTCTTGTTTGGCAGTCTTTGTCGAAGCTACTGTCACTTGTCACATAGCTGCCCAAATAGCAAGATTCCTCAGTCATCTCGATTGCAGCATTTGGATTTCTGTGTAATAAACCAGATCATTTGAGATCATTATCTTACACTAGTCAACATTCATATGCAACCCCAACTTTCTACCTCTATCTTCTACATTGTTTCATGGGACAAATCAAGAAAAATGACATCATCTGCAATTCTGCATAATCAAGGTCACATAATCAGGTACTGTGTATCCATTCTACGCCCACGTCTATGTCAGACAACGCTGTTTTCATAATCCAGTCCATAACCAATGCAAACAGTAAAGGCGACAGTATGCATATTAGTCTTACTCCAGTTATACCTATGAACCATTCTCCGATAGCACCATTCATTTAACTAAACTTTGACCTTTTTTAGAACAATTTTGAATAATCTCTACCCTTACAAAAATGTCAAACTTCTATGGAAGTTTTTTTATATTAATATGTGCAGTTTTATTAGTAGGTACAAATTTTTATACGAGACCCGAGTACTTGACAATAGCTATCTCCGATTTAAAGTTCAATATCCCACCTCTGATAGTACCCAGTTCCAGTAGAGGGTCCTGTACCCCTAGATGCCCCCTAGCGGAAAAATATACTTGTACTTAACGCGAGTACTTTACCATATCTAATTGTAATTTCAGTTTCAACTTTCTAACTCTAGTAGTTTCCGAAATATTAGAGGATCCCAAATTTACATTAGGGGGCACTGTGCCCCCTAGATGCCCCTAGCAGAAAAAATTTCTACCCAAATCGAATCTCTAATTGCGTTTTTAATTTCACCTTTATAGCTCTTGTACTTTCCAAGATAATAGGGGGGTCCCAAATTTACACTAGGGAGCCATACACCCCCTGGACGCCCCTAGTGGAAAAATTTTTGTACCCAAAGCGAGTACTTCACAATGTCTAATTGTGTCTTTAATTTCAACTATTTAGCTCTAGTACTTTCTGAGATATTAGGGGGGTCCTAAATTTACATTAGGGGGCCCTGCACCCGCAGAGGCCCCCTAGCGGAAATAAATTTGACACACGCACAAGTACTTGCCTATATCTATATAACAGTAAATTTTCAGCTTCGTAGCTCCATTAACCCGGGACTAACGGAGCACTCTCTCTATAATAGTTTTTGCATTGAAAGGTCTGCCAAAGTGGGGTTTTTGGGGGAAGGGCTAAGATATTTGGTGGGAACCCGCCTAGGAATGCAATGACCGCCAATCTACGTCGTTTGGTTAAAAATTGTGGAGATGCTCTAAATACCCCTAGTTTCTGTATGTGTGGCAAACAAATTACAAAAAAAAACATTTAAAAACGGAATGTCTACGCCGTGAGGGTTACATTTGACCTCTGTGCAGTGCTTACCCCCTTAAAACCCTAGTTACCCCGTTGTGCATTTGGTGTCCTATGGGCGACGTAATCACTCATGCACAATTTCAGCTCAATCGGTTCAGGGGTTAGGGAGCTACAGTAACCCCAATTTCTCCATTTCCTATACATAGCGATCATGACCCTTACAACAGTTAGCACTACCATGCTATACTGAGATAATGAATGATTAGCAGTCACATAGCTAGGGCGAATCGGACGTGTTGAAAGACGACAGAACACATCCGAATACAGCAGCAACGCTGTTACATGGCACACTCAAACATATCAGTCTGACAGTTTTGGAAACTACTTGACAATGTTCACTAGGTTGGTAATTTAAATACTAAAGTAATATTCTTCAACACAACCTGAAACTAATTTAGGTATAATTTTCAGGTTGTGTTGAAGAATATTACTTTAGTAGTTTTGGAAACTGCTGTGCTACAGCAAACCAAAGTCAGCAGGATGAGGAGTTGCCCTCAGATCACCAACACTTGACAGGTATGTAGTACGCAGTTCAGTTTTTGCTTGTATATCATCCTCCAACCACGGAATGTTCTTGCAAATAAATTCATGAGTTACATTTAGTATGTTCAACTTGGCCACGTTAAACACACGACACGCACGGAAAAAGTTCACAGCAGGTTGACGGAAGCGAGCTGTGCCACTGCCATCTTCACACACGTAGTTTCTAAGTTTCTCAAAACCTTTACGTAAAGCCTCAACAGATGGCTGATGCAGATGCTGGAGGCCTTCAGACGCTGACATATCCATCCAATCTGCGAGGTGAGTCAGTTCATCTGTAATAAGGGGTGCTTTCACGTGTGCTCCTTCGCACTCCGTCAGCTTCGACATAATCTGGCGAGAGTATTTACATAGCTCGGTCAAGTCGTCTTTCACAGAGGGTGAGCTACTCAAGATGACGACCTCAGAAATGTTCAAACTGCTACTTCGCTCGACTTCATCGCTGAAAAATTCTGAATAATCATCCAAATGATCAGCATGGTAAAGTGCAGCCTGAAACAAACTGTTCCACCTTGTGATGACGGACATGTGTGGAAGACAGGTTTACCTCTTTCTTGCAGGAACTGTTGAAACCTGGCCTTACATGCAGGACATGCTGTGAATGGCTTCTTGTCACCAGTTGGTTGATTGCAGGAAATCTGCCACACTTCACCAATCAGGTTGAGTATATGTGCAGTGCACGCAATGTGGACACCATTCAGGAGTACAACCTTTAGGCTGCTGTTCCATACCTGAAGTAAGTAAGTAAGTAAGTAAGTAAGTAAGTAAGTAAGTAAGTAAGTAAGTAAGTAAGCAGACTTATACCCGGCACCTAAAAGTCAATGTCACTAAGCGCCATAGTCTTTAGCTAAACAGATTCGTCTTAAGTAGCCGCCTAAATTGTTCAAGGCCGAGGTCTGGTTGTCGCAATTTGACAATATGACAGGCAAACTGTTCCATGTTCTCGATCCAGCCACAGCAAAATAACGATCACCGAGAGACAAGTGAGTCCGCAGGACAGAACAAGTCACAACGTCAGACGATCAGAGTTGACGGCGCCCGCCTTGTACGTGTATGCCGTGTTGTCAGTAATGAACGCACTAACCTCAGACAGTGGGACTTCAAACTAATACAGTGTATTTAATACAGCCTCACTGACAGTCTTAAAGTTTGTTGATGGCAGAATAATGCAGTGAACAGGAAATGCCCGCAGTTTATACTTCTGGTCAGGATCTGTGATAGGATCATTTTCTTTCAGACAAGGAACAACAAACACGTTAAACAGTACATGTAACGGTCTTCTGCATCAGTTTTCTCATCACAAACAACAGCGACGGATTTCATGTCCCACGTGTGCTTCGAATACTTTAGGCAAATACTCCTGCCTCAGTTGATGTGCTGTACCCCGATAACCTTCAAGTTTGCTTCCAAGTAAGGATTAAGATTTGTGTCGTCAAGGATATGAAGTGGCATGTTGGCACAGCTGCAAACTTCCACCAGGAGCATTAGTTCTAACTGTCGATGTTGTTATTGTGGTATTTGTTTCGCAAAAACTGCAGTTTCTGTTTTTTTTTTGCCTCATGGGAGTTACAGTCCATGTTTGCTGCTTTCCGTTTGTGAACGTTACTGTCCAGATATTTCAAACAGCTGTCCTTACGTATGAAATCGATGGACACATCGCACATACTGCAGAATAGCAACTCGCCAGTTACGTGAAAAGTACTGGGCTTAAACTGTCTTGCCCGCACTTGCGGTGTAATTAAAACAGCGGTTTTATTTCTAGCTGAACCTGCTGCCTGACTTTTATAAATATTTATACAAATTACGAAATTACAGTTGATACCATTGATGAGTGACGTCAAAACATCAATGCACTGAACTCAAATTCGTGAAAGTTGTGAATTGTGATTGCTGCAATAAATTTACAGCCTTATCGATCGTCTCTTTAATTCTGCAAGTAGCACGCTTGCCAATACTTTGCCAGGAACCTGTAGTAGTGTGATCCATCATCGCCAAGTGTTAGTCTGTGAGGTCTCCTTTCTTTGGCAGCGGCATGATAATACCCTTTGCTAGTCAGAGGGTACTGATTTACTTGTCCATATGTCATTGCACAGTTTAGTTAGCACCGGTATTGATGTTGTTAAAGACTTCAGAAGTTCTGGTTGGATCTGGTCAATGCCTGCAGATTTTCCATTCTTCAACTTTTTAATTGCCTTTCTTACTTCATCGTTGGTGACTGGTTCCAAACTGACATCCACTGTGACTGGCTCTTCCTCTTCAAAGCTGTGTACTGATTCAGGTTCTGGGCAGTTGAAGACCGCTTGGAAATGTTGATGCCATCTCTGAATCTGCGGTTCACGAGTAGAGGCTCTTTGACCATCAGCAAGTTTAACTGGTGGGTGTTGTTGGTGACTGCCAGAAATTTCCTTTACTATTCTGTATATGGTCTTGGTGAAGTTGGTGTCTCCCACCTGGTCTGTCCATTCGGCCTCTGCAGCTTTGTCGTCAAACCACTTTTGTTTATCTTTCTTGCAACATTTCTTGACTTCTTTATCTTTGTCCTTATATTCCATTTTAACAGCTTCAGCATTTCTGCCTTCAGTCATGATTTGCTCTTTTTATGCTTCGAGATCCCTTCTCTATTGCTACACTAACTCGTGAAATTCGAAAATCAAAAAATTTTACTGACTTTTCACATCAGAAGCTAATAAATGATATGTTTAACAAAAATTTAATGTGAGATCTTATGTACCCTGCAACGAAAATATCACACAAATGATTTTACTTAGATATGTGTACAAACAAGAGAACGAAGATGGTGCAAAGATAATCATGATTCATGACAAAAATCAACATGATGCAACAACGTTCAACTACTGATTCGAGATGTCGTATGACAAACCTCAAAATGTTATTCAGTCACTCAATGTCAGCAGTCTATTAGAGATAAAGTGCTCAAAGTGTCCTCAAACATGTCAACAGTTTGTTGAGGAATATGAGTATGCTGTCAAAATCAGCAACATTTTTTTGGATTTTCAACTTTCACAAGGTAGTGTAGCAACATACTGTAGGTGTGGTGGAAATCTTAGTGGTGTATACATACACAATTTTAGAGACCGACCGAAAGTCGGTTTTCCACTTACAGCCGTAACCGTAAGTGGCACCGCAAGTCAGTTTCAGCCGTAACCAAAACTATGCCAAAACACTATGAACCCACACGGACTCTGCGATCTTCCTCTTCTTCTCAACTCTCTGTTCCACGACACAACCTTGAATTTGGCTCGCGACTCGCGTGCATTTCGAATCTCAGCACCAAAAATCTGGAATTTATTGCCTGCTAGTATCCGTAATTCTCCATCAATCCCTACATTTCGCCGGCATCTAAAAATACATTATTTTCAGTCAGCCTATGCTAACCCCTTATGACCACCAACTCCCAACGCGCCCTGATTCTTTATAAACGTCGGCGCTTTATAAATCATTTACTTACTTACTTACTTACTTACTCATTGTTCACTTATGGCTGTAACCAAAACCGGAAGTGAACGTATGCCAAATTCCTATCCATTGTTAATCAGACCACCATACACACGCTCAGTGAAAATATAGTGTGCCTTACTTACGACTGTCTCTAACTAAACTCCAAATCGTGATTGTCGACATATTTCTATTAGTCGTGTCATTCGTGTCAGACTTGCAATGATCCAACAGAAACGCTTCAATTAAACCACCGTCCAGTGACAGGGCCACTGTACAGTGATGCTGCCTGTGTCACGTGTAACAGCTACAGACAGATCTGGAGGAGAATGCGGGAAACTGGGCGAGGGAGGTGAAGCCATTAATGCGTCAGGGCAAGCATAGTTCCGATGTCTGTGTCCCGTTCCGTTCTGGCAACTACTGACCAACACTTTGCTGTCGCCCTGTGCACTTCTCCCGTCACCCTGTTCAGCATGAATAACGTTATGGTCGTGTCCCAAAGTTCATCCCAGTAACATTCTAGTTTTAACTCAAAAATTCTCTTCCGTATGCAATGTATGTAATCCCATTCAGTGTCGTTGGTCTTCCATAAGCTTCACTCACTCCAGTTTCGGTCGGCTGCCGTATAGTTGCAGCCGAAACCGAATGTGAAATGGGGTGTTGGATCTGTAACCGAAACTGAACCGAAACTGCACTTTAGGTTTCGGCGCCGAAACCGCAACCGAAACCGAATTTTGGTCAGTCTCTACAGAATTTACCTATGAATCAACTGGTGTAAGAATTTTGAAAATTGGTCCATATTCACCAATGTTATTATCAAACAGCAAGGCGTATACTTTTTTGACACACAGTGTAGAGAATGTTGTGCAATAAGCATGACTGCCTAAAACTGTTGCCTCAAGATCTACAAAATACACCATTTATTTTGTATCAGGCAAAGCCCATAGCAATAATAAAAAAAGAAACACAAAAAACACAACTAAACACAGATTATATGGCAACAGCTCTTAAATTAAACGAGTATCATTCGTGCAATATAAAATTTTTGTCAGTATGAAAGTAAACTATTAGCATTAGGATGCGCAACGAAACACCACAAAGGCATGAATGCATATTGGTGTAGCACAGAAAAAAATACCCTTTGTATACCAAAGTAATGTAATGTAATGTAAGTTTGACAATTTATAGGGTGCAGTAAGCGGCACGAACTACTTCTAGAGCGCCTAACATAGTCAATGTACACATAGTCACAAGCTCTACAGGCTACAGTACTTTGGTTGCAAGAGCCTGCGCAATGCAGAAGTGGTTTTCTGCTAGCTTACATTACAGGCATCCCATAGATACTCAGTCTATTAGCCGTAATCACATTATTGTACTATTTGCAACGTTCAAAACAGTAGTGAGAGTGAACAACTGCAGTGTTTAATGAAACATAAATTGAGCAAATAGTTGCTACCAGCATCCTTCTAGCGGCCGCAAAATGCACCAAATTCGTTTTCGGCCGGGGCTCTGCCCCGGACCCAGCTGGGAGAGCTCACGACGCTCCCCTAGACCCCGTAATCGGTTGGGGAGGGGGACACCCCTCCCCATTCCTTCCCCCTCGGCGCTTCGGCGTTCGTCTCGGTGCCTCGCTTTTAGCGTTCCGCCACTTCTTTTTTCCCAGTTTAAGCACTGCTCCCCATTACGATGATGATGCAACTATATATTCTACGTGCCATCAAAAACTGATGGGTACCCAGATTAGTCGACTAAGTAGAATCAAACAGAACATTTAAGTGAAAAAAGACTAAAAACTGATGAATGATTATTTTGTAAAAACAGTCCAAAAAGGCAGTTTTGCTGTAATAACTCAGAAATGTAATAAAACTGCAAATATAAATGTAAAAAAACTGTGGTTTAAACACAAGTTAACAGCGAATGACACATCTAAAACTGCAAAAATTACAAAAAGGTCATATTACTCAGCAGCACATTGACATTCAGGCGATGCGCTGGTGGGTAATCACCTTCTTGAAATTTTTACAGTTTTAGATGTGTCATTTGCCATTAACTTGTGTCTAAACCACAGTTTATTACATTTATTAATAATAATCTTCTTCTCGTATGCATGTCATCAACCATAACTGGTCAGCCACAAAACATTGTCTTCATCCACAGAGTGTAGCCGAGATAAGCCGCCATTCAGTTTTGTCAGGGGACAGAATTCGACAATGTGAGACATCGTCCGGGTCTCGCCACGAAGACACAGATCAGTGTCTGTAAGTCGCCATTTCCTTCTGCAAACACCGCAGTGTCCCTGTTCCGTGCGAAAACCGTTCAGCAGAGACCACTGTTGCCGAGGCAGGTCGAAACCCGGTTGCTGGATTGTGGGGTCACATACTAGGTGAGAATTGACCACCTGAGCTGACTTCCAGTTATGCCTAGGGACCAACCTAATTCACGATTTCACGGCCGTGACATTTTCCGTGAAATTGGCCTTCTTCCGTGAAAAACGCCCAATTCTATGATTTTTTTTTTGTGAATTTTAACGCTTTTACTTTCATTTATGAAGGTTTTCAGAGTTTTATCAACCGCTTTTGTGCAGATTTTGCTGTTTGCTACGCTTCAAACTTCAGCACTAAGTAGTTGGCATGTATTCACTGTGTTACTTACTTACATCCAGTCTTCAGTCTTGACTTAGTACATTAATAACAATAATAAATATTCGTTGTTCAGAAATTTCAAATGTGCTGTTCGACAGATTTCTAGTTTGCATTAACATAGGCTAGCATAGCACTCGAAATAATGGCTGTGAAGCCCGTGAATTTCTCAAACTCCTTCCGTGAATTTTCCATAAAATTTGGCACATTTTAAAAACTCTACCGTGAAATTGTGCATTTTTTCCCGTGAATTAGGTTGGTCCCTAGTTATGCCTCCATCGACTTTTGATGTCAACTGGTTGCAAATCTAGCCACAACGGCTTCCTGGATGTCAGCCGCAGCAATGGTGGGCTAATGATATCAGACTGGATTGGCCAACTGTCATGTTTGACGATTTTCTCCACCAGCTTGTCAGTGGCAGCCTTCCTTCGTAGGGCTGGCGGTTCAATGTTAGAGAGCACTGGAAGTCATGGGAGAGCTGTAGAACGGAGGGTACCAGAGATGAAACGCATGGTAGAGTTCAGCTGCACATCGACCTGACTTGTGTGAGCAGAGCGTGACCAGACTGGGGCACAGTACTCTGCTGCTAAACAGCAAAGCGCCAGAGCAGATGACCGCAGAGTGTTGGCTCTGGCGCCCCAGGTGGTACCGGCTAGTCTTTGTCAAGTGTTCTCTGTAAGACAGCGTATGGTCTAGAGTCACCCCAAGATGGGTTGGGTGGCACTCATGCCGAAGGCGCTGGCCATCTAGATAAACTGACAGTTCACGGGTGGCGCTGGTACTATGCAGGTGGAACACACTGCTGATTGTTTTGGAGGTGCTTGGTTTAAGTCGCCAGTGTCGACAGAACTGTGACATCCGCACCATATCTGACGAGAGAATGCATTCCAGTTCGCTGAAGTATTGGCCTTGAATGGCGAGACGTATGTCGTCAGCATAAATGAATTTTCGGCCACATGTTGTTGGAGCACAGGCTGAACAGAACTGGTGCAAGGACAGAGCCTTGAGGAAGGCCGTTACGTTGGGGTCTCCAAGAATTGGTGTCATTGCTCATGTGCACCCTGAAACGTTGATCTCGAAGCAGCAGACCCATCAGTCGGGTGAACCAATATGGCATGCTTTTACTCAGTTTGTAAAGAAGACCAGTGTGCCAGACAGTGCCGTATGCTGCTGTTAAGTCCAGATTAATAATAATAATAATAATAATAACAGCTGATGCAATAAGCAAGTCTCAAATAGATCACATTCACAGCTAATTATTTTAGCACATTTAAACCTCAATTTAACCATGTCAATACTACTGACATTATTAATGTAATAAATACTGCTCACTGCTCAGCATAACAACACATGAAGATGGAACACTGCATACACACTTTGTCAGATGGTGGACAATATGTGAGAAGATTCTGAAATGTTGCCTCAAAATTTTTGGAGAATCGTGGCGCAAACAGATCTTTCTCTGGGCTGAACTGCCGCCTTGACTCCCGCACAATGGCATCAATGACATACAGTCCTGGCAGCTTGTATTCTGGCTGACACTACAAACAGATAAAATGTATATCAATTACTAAACCACCAAGTTTAGATTTGTAAAGATGTAGTTGTGCCCACATATATTTGCCTTATAATGGTTTAACTACGTATTGGCTGGCTTAGTTAAAGTGTATAGAATTTAATGGCTCCTTTAATTGCTGGCACTAACCACGCCATTTTGCTGCATGCTAGCTTTGCATTAAAGGACAGTCACTGATCGAGATCTATTCATTGTTGATATACTGAAGAGAGACAACTAACGATGAACATGTTAACGGCATCTGATGTGAGACAACTAAACAGGCACTCTCACGGTACAATGGTCACCGGGATGGAGAGGATGCAGTGAGCTACAGCAGACACGCTCCACCACTTCAGCGGGTATACCCACTTGTCGCTTGCTAGCTTGGAGAGATAGGCCTCTAGTTCTGCATGCACGGCCTTGGTGCAGTCATCTGCATAGTTGTTCGCTGGCTCCACCCCATCCTGCTCCTCGTCTGAGTCAGTCAGGAAACTAACCACGTCGGTCTCTCCTTTCCTTCTCTTGCACAGCAGTTGCTCTCGTGACAGCTCGTCACGGCCGGTCTGTTCAGCCTCAAGTTACATGGCCCAACACTTTCTGTCACTTTCAGAATCACGATATCGCAGCATGACGATATCATAGTGCCAAATCAACGCTGCAATATCGTCGTGTTGTGAAGTCCGTGACGATATAGTAGGTCACAATCATACGATTTTGGCCATAGTATACCTCCACCAACGTACCTAATCTCGACCTAAAGTTATCCAGGATTCAAATCCACATACGTAGATGATCTGGACATGGATCCGAGTGTCTGCCAAATCGCTGCCTAAATGTAATGCATTCATTGCCTTGTTGGTGTCAGTCACTAACTGAGTTTCGGGAAAAGCAACTGATGACTGTACAAGAAATGCTAATAAATCTCCTAAAATTCCCCACACTACAACGCTGAGGAAACTAGAAAAGTGCTTCAGAATCAGTATCCAGTACTTTAACACCTAAAGTTAATTGATGGCTTTGATCAGCAGGCCTAATCACAACATCAAGTTTCAACGAAATCAACCAATTACTTTTGCACTAATCCTACGCACGCACACACACAGACAAACAGCACCGCTTAAATGACCTCCTCCAACAACCAATGGTGGAGGTAATAATAACATTGATAATTTGATTTTGCTCATAACATTTCACAAACAAATGCAACATCTGACATGACAAACTTAACAGCTGACAGTAATAATAATAATAATAATAATAACGGATTTGTATAGCGACTCTAGGTCCGAAGATACAGAGGTGCTTGATGCAGCACAGGAGGACAAAGTGAGTTTGAATAGATGGGTTTTCAAGTGGCATTTGAAAGTGAGAATGTTTTCGCACAGTCAGGCTGGACTACTGCAGTGCGCTGTTGAGTGGTGCACCGGCAGCGATTTCTGACAAACAACAGCGCAGGTTGGAATCAATGTTCATGCCAAGCGACTTGAGCTTCGATGCAAACAGCAGTGCTTCCGGCAACGTCGACAGTGGTGATGAAGACAGCTGACCACCGTGACCGGAGCTGAGCAGGGGTGCTGACAAAGACCACCTGTGACCCGCTGCCTCATCGGTAGCCAGTGTAGCGAGTTAAACACTGGCCTGACGTCGGTACGACCCCGGCTCTGGCCAGGTTGTTCTGGGCATGCTGTTGTTTGTCAAAAGTCGTCGACGGTGCACCACTCAACAGCACATTGCAGTAGTCCAGCCTGGAAGCGACGATGCTGTCTCGGCAACGTCATCAGTCAGTAAACTGTGCACGTGGTGCAGAGCGGGAGTGTGGAAGTTGCAGGCCTTGGCAATGTTTCTCGCATGGCAGTCGAACCGCAGGTTGGAATCAATGGTCACGCCAATCGACTTGAGCTTCGATGCGACCGGCAGAGTGCTTCCGGCAACGTCAACAGTGGTGATGATGGCAGCTGACCAGAGCAGAGCAGGGGTGCCGACAAACACCACCTCTGACTTGTCAGCGTTGAGTTGGAAGCCGTTCTTCAGGAACCAGAGGCGAACTGTGGTCGAGCAGTAAACGAGCCTGTCGATGGCCGGAATGGCATTGATGCTGTCCATGCTGACATGTCATCGGCGAACTTCTTCTTCTCGTATGCGTGTCATTTACCATAATTGGTCAGCCACGAAACAGCGTCCTCATCCACAGAGTGTAGCCGAGATAAGCTGCCATTCAGTTTTGTCAGGGGACAGGATTCGACAATGTGAG
>Ga0209339_1000749_pt1 | contig 12563 bp, 7 predicted proteins | sample OlaalgELextract3_FD_187376 | JGI IMG/M metagenome (GOLD analysis project Ga0209339, IMG submission 187376) | Olavius algarvensis symbiont microbial communities from Tuscany, Italy - Type A ELBA extract 3 (SPAdes) (version 2) | ecosystem: Host-associated > Annelida > Digestive system >... | reverse complement strand
CCGTTGAAGCTAGCAACTTCAAATTTGGTATACAACTTGGGTTTGGGACTAGATTACCAAAAAGCAACATTTAAGACCAAAGTTGGCGGGGGTCTGGGCCAGGGTAGCATCCAAAAAATTGGAACTCCCTACGTATTTTTGCAAACGTTGAAGCTAGCAATTTCAACTTTGGTACACAAACTGGGTTTAAGACTAGCTTACCAAAAAACGACGTTTAGAACCAAAATTGGCGGGGGACTGGGCTAGAGGAGCATCCGAAAAAAATTGAGACCCCTACTTATTTCTGCAAACGTCGAAGCTAGCAACTTCAAATTTGGTATACCACTTGGGATTGGGACTAGCTTACCAAAAACAATGTTCAAGACCAACATTGGCGGGGGTCTGGGCTAGGGGAGCATCAAAAAAATGTGGGACCCCCTACTTATTTCTGCAACCGTTGAAGCTAGCAACTTCAAATTTGGTATACAACTTGGGTTTGGAACTAGCTTACTAAAAAACAACGTTTAAAACCAAAATTGGCGGGGGTCTGGGCCAGGGGAGCATCCGAAAAAATTTAGGACCCGCTATTTATTTCTGCAATCGTTGAAGCTCGCGACTGAGAAATTGGTACACAACACGAGTTCAGGTTTACCTTGCCAAACACAAGTTTTAAGACCAAACTAGGTAGGGTCTGAGTTAAGAGAGTACCACTCGACTCCCTATTATGATGATGATGCAACTGTGTATTCTACGTGCCATCAAATACTGACGAGTATACCCAGATTAGTCTACTAAGTGAAATCAAACACAAAATTTAAGTGGAAAAAGACTAAAAACTGATTAGCATGATCAAGTTCACTTAAAACGAATGATGCGTGAAGGCAGTCCAAGAAGGCAGTTTTGCTGTAGTAACTCGAAAACGTAATAAAACTGCAAATATCTAAAACGGCAAAAATCACAAAAAGGTGATATTACTCAACAGCACCATGACATTTAGGCGATGTGCTGGTGGGTAATATCACCTTTTTGTAATTTTTGCCGTTTTAGATGTGTCACTCGCCGTTAACTTGTATATAAACTGCAGTTTTTTTTACATTTATTGGCCTAACTAATAATAGTTACAATATTACCGATAAAGCACAAAATACAGAAAACAAAAGCATAAAAGCACAAACACAAAAATACAATAATTAAAAAAACAAAATAAAGCACAAAAGACACAAAAATCAGTTCAGCCGTGCAGTATAATGAAACTACCATATCAGAAGTGAATGTTTAATGAAGAGTTTGTGTACGTAAATATACTTTGAAGAGACTGGTGAACTTTTTGGTAGAATTGCAGTACTTTAAGTGACTAGATAATTCATTCCATAATGACGTAATTACTGTTGCCTAGAAGCTCATGTCCAAATTTACAGATCCTTGGACAATAACAATAACATACAGAATGAGAAGTCACCGATCGCCATTGCTTTACATTTTACAGTGCTTACAAAAGGCCGCTGGAGGTCTTTTGTAAAAAAACATTAATCGAGAACTTGAACAGTGACAGTGACATCATTCATCCACCACCCGCAGTGATGCACACTAACCTCAAAATGTAATTTTACGTGGAAGATTTATTATAATATTATGCAAGTATAACGCTAGGTCACATGCACATAACGTGTTTATGGCTACTGGCCTAACAACGATCCAGAAAGGTCACTAAAGGTCATTTCGGTAAGTGACACAATGCTAAATATCTCGCTTACATAATCAAGGCGCTACATACTCGAGAACAAAATATTCAGTAATACATGTAATTAGACTAACTCGGGCAAGGTCGACGTAGTTCATAGTGAGTGATAACTCCAGTCTGCGTAGTAGGTCTGGTGTATGTTAATGTTAGAATCCAGCAGGATCCAGCAGAGTTGCTTGGCTGCCAGTCAATAGCAACGCATGTGTTGTTGTTGGTACATGCTGTTTGACATTCGTCTAAAGTTGCGAAGCTATAAGGAGTTCCAAACGGCCCGTGAACATCGTTTGTTTCGGTCCAGCAGTCTAAATTTATCAAATACAAAAAAGTATACCGCACATTGAGACTGCAGCTCTGCAAACAACCAGCAATAATGTCACATGAACAGTTCGCATGCGGAGCTTCAAAGCTACTTCGAATTCATCAAACTGCATCCCTTTTAGTCTGTGATCGAATACAATTTATTCGTTATCGATCAATGCTATGAAAGTTCGGCATTTCTTGTATGTCTGTCTGTCGGTCTGCTACACACGCATGTTCCTTACAATAGTAGCTTTTCGTCGAGCTGTTGTTAATTGTGCAAATAGACAGGGTTAATATTCCCCATTACCATAATTCTAGGCGAATCAATTTGGTGGATTCATTTACGCTAACCTCATTTAAATGCTCAAAAGGCACGCATGTAGATCATCCAAAGTTTAACAACATAATACATTATAATATATTCAAATTGAAGTAACAAAATATTACTTGCTTATAGCAACACATCAATACATCAGTTTTATAACCCTGCAATTGATAGATACCAGGCTATTGCAGAATTTCGAGGCCTAGACCAATGGTGTGAGCCATTTTGCTAAATAATCGACTTCTGGAAAGTGGTCATAACCCAATTTCTTTGCGGATAAACACTGCATGCATGGAATAACCCCTGCTCGCAGACATGGTGGTATACATTACACTATTGATGTACTTACTTATTATGTATTAAAGATACGGTTTCGTGACTGTTTTGCTTTTCTAGTTAAACCTAGATGATACGAGTATTGCATTCAATTCAGTTATCGCTGGCCCTGCTTGAATAAGGATAGAAAGTTATTGCATGCGTTATATATCATTATTATTACAATGACATCGTACACGTAATACAACAATAAATGATTAAAAACAATCATTAGGGCCTGAGCAATCAATAAGTAGCTAGGTACTGTACAGCTATTTTCACTCCTAAATGACAAATTCGAGCATCCATGACGACCAACAGCGTCTCACATAAATATTGATTCACGCATAAAATGTGCTACATAAAAATGATTGTTATGTGTTACTGAAAGACAAAGATGTCTGATTGCGTAATTAATGCTGATGCTACCATTAAAAACCGTATTGCTAAACCCGAAACGAGAACACATAGAAGAAAATACGGTCTTTCAAACATTTAGGCCTACAGTATCACCCGGAAACCAGAAACAATGTGTTTCGTTTAATATTATTAGGCCCTAACCAGAAATAGTACCACTATAATTTTGATGTAGCCCGCATGTAGCGGAATCAAATGAACTTTCATAAACTGGTTAATCGTGAGTATTATCGTCAATATAAAATGGTACTAAAACTTAATTGCGATTATCTCCGTTATGTGAACAAGACCTTAGCTATCGCAAACAGATCGCGCGTAAACTGCGCACAAAATACGTCGAGGGCATCAGTAGTTCTAATTACCCTTGACCTTGAAATCTAGGTCAAGGGTCACTCAAGGTCACTGGAAACGAAACCAGTGGATAGATCATACACGACTTACTATTTGCTATTTGACGTTGAATATTCTCGTGACCTTGAAATGTGGGTTAATAATAATAATACGTAGACTTATAACGCGCGCAATGTTGGAGTATATGACCGAATCTGAGGCGGCCCATGGGCTGGAGGTCATTCAATGTCATTGAAAACGGTATCATTTGAAAGCTTGAGTACGGTTTTTTATTCGCCTTCCACAGTAACTATGACCGTATCTTTAGCCACTTCGGAGATACTCAGCATCAAAAAATGGCCTGACCTTGAAATATGGGTTCGGGGTCGTTCAAAATCATTTAAAATGGCGCGGTTCGATAAACCATGTATGCCTTTCTATTGGTCCGCCATTGCAACTATAGCTATAACTTGTACCGTTTTCGAGTTATGTGACGTTGAATAATATGGTGACCTTGAAATCTGGCTTAGAGGTCACTCAAGCTCAGTAAAACTGGTGCCATTCGAAATCGTGGGGTACGGTTTCCTATTCGCCTCCTATAGTAACTATGGCCGTATCTGTAGCTGTTTGTGAGATATTCAGCGTCAAAGAATGTTGTGACCTTGAAAACAGGGTTAGGATTCCTTCAAGGTCATTGGAAATGGCACCATTTGATAGATCGCATACAAGTTCCTATTTGCCTCCCACAGTAACTATGGCGCTATCTTGTATCGTCTGCGAGATGTAGCGACTTATTGGTAGAAAATCGCGAAATTTTTATACCCCACCTGTATTTAGCGCCCCGCAATGGGTGACCCCGTCGGAACTTCGTGAAGATGTTTCATGCTGAAAGAACTAGAATGATTGGGCTGCCGTATGGTGAGAAAACAATGACAATATGTTAAGCCATTATCATCTAATACCGGACACACAGACAGACGGACGGACAGTCAGACAGACAGACAGACAGACAGACATATTTGCGTGTGTGTGCTGAGTGCTGACGTGCGATAAAAACACTAGGGCGGTTATGAAACTGAGGTATTGATTTATAATAAACTAGGCCTATAGCTAATGGCATGCTAAGCCAAATAATGCAACAAGATGCTGCAAAATTGCAAATTGCGAACTTATTGTAAACAGTTATCGACGTAATCTATCTTTGACAATGTCTTTTTTAAAACATCACAGAACAAATAAACGTACAATCCTTTCAACGGTAAAGTCAGGGTGAGCTTGGGCTAGGTTCACAACAGATTATGTCTAACAGGCTTAAAATGTCGATACGTCGACTTACGTTAAAATCAGTATCAACAACTGTTTTAGCAAATCTACCTCGTTTCGTTGTTGATGTGCTGCTGACTATTAATTCTGTTGCGGTAGTTGAAGGTTTTGTCGCTATAGGGACATGGGTGCTTGTCGTCGTTTTTGTTGCTGTAGTGACAGGCAGGCTCCCTGTCGTCGTTCCCATACTTACAGTAGTAGTACCAATCGTAGGTGTAATGGCAGGTACTGACGTCGAAGTAAATGCTGTTGCGGTGGTAGCTGACGGTTTTGTCGTTATCGGGACATGTGTGATTGTTGTCGGTTTTGTTTCTGTAGTGACAGGGAGGCTTCCCGTCGTCGTTCGCACAGTTGCCGATCGTCCAGAAGCAATCCTAGTTTCAGAAATGCTGCTAATCGTCGATATAGTGGTTGATATTGGTGTTGTGAAAGAATATATTGTGGAAAAACTACTTGGTGTTTTTGCTGTAGTGGGTGGAGTACTCGTTTTCGTTATTTGTGAACTGGTAGATGGTATAGCGGTAGTCCTGGCTGTGATGGTAGGTTTCGGTGATAAGGTAAAGGTACTTGCAGCAGTGGGACTCGGTTTAGTTATTGTAGTGACAGGGACGGTTCTAGTCGTCGTTCGCACACTTGCAGACGACCCAGCTGTAGATGGTGCACTAATGGTCGTAGTTGCAGAAGTGCTTGTTATCACTGTCTGCTGACTTGTAGACGGTGTAAAGGCCGTTTTTGTGGCAGAAATAGAGCCAGTCGTAAACCCAGTGGTAGATTTCTGTGTTAAAGTTGAAGATGTTGTTGCAGTGGTATACGGTTTTGTTTTTGTACTGAGAGGGGTGCTTGTTTTTGCTTGCGTTGTTGTAGATGACGCAGTAGAAGTCGCACTTGCAGAGGTGCTTGTTATCGTTGTCTGCGTAGTTGTAGATGGTGTAGCGGCACTCGATATTACACTAGTAATGCCAGATGTCAAAGCTGTAGATCCAATCAACGCTGTAGATCTTTGCGTTTTCGTCGGCAGAACAGAAGACGTGACCGTCCCTGCCAAAAATCATTTTAGCTATTAAAGCTTAAAACGTTAAGCACCGTTGTATGTCTATTAGGTCTAAAGATATATAAAAACAGTACCGATTTAGTCAAACTCCGAAGTAAAATTGCTCTGTTTCGCTAACATTATTTTACTGATAGTGCACTAACGATGTTCTATCCGTAGCCTATACTTACTGTTGCCTAAAAGCTCATGTCCAAAAAATCCTTTTTCAGATCTCTTGATGTCAAGGGACAATAACAGTACCATGCGGAATGAAGAAGTCGCCAATTGCCATTAATTTATAGTGCTTATAAAAGGCTGCTAGAGGTCATTTGGAAGAAACATTAAAGAGAACTTGAAAAGATGACGTCATTCATTCACCAGTGACCTCAAAATGTAATTTTAAATTACATGTGGAAGACTTATTATGCAAGTATTATGAACGAATAACGATGCGTCACACACAGATAACGTGTTCATAGCTACGGACCTAACAAAGATCCTGAATGGTCACTGGAGGTCATTTGTTTAAGTGACACAATGCTAAACACTTCGCTTAAATAGCCTAATCAAGACGCTATAATACGCGACAACAAAACGTGCAGTAGTATAAGACTAACTCGGGCAAGGTCGATGTAGTTCATAGTGAGTGATAACTCCAGTTTGCGTAGTAGCTCTGATGTATGTTAATGTTAGAATCCAGCAGGATCCAGCTGAGTTGCTTGGCTGCCAGTCAATGGCAACGCATGCGATAATGTTGATGCATGCAGTTTGGCATTCGTCTAAAGTTGTGAAGCTATAAGGAGTTCCAAGCGGCCCGTGAACATCGTTTGTTTTGGTCCAGCAGTCTAAATTTACCACAGTACAAAATAAGAATACCGAATATTAAGACTGCAGCTCTGCAAACAGCAATAAACATAAAATATGTCACATGAACAGTTCGCATGCGGTGCTGCAAAGCTGCTCTGAATTCATCGAACTAAATCTCTTTTAGTCTGTGATCGATCATTGCTACGAAAGTTCGGCACTTCTTGCATGTCTGTTTGTCTTTCTGTCTGCTACACATGTATGTTCCTTCGAAACTACTAAAACACAACAATGATAGCTTTTCGTCGAGCTGTTGTGAATTGTGCAAATAGACAGGGTTAATATTTTCCATTTCGGTAATTCTAGGCGAATCAATTTGGTGGATTCATTTACGTTAACCTCATTTAAATGCCCAAAGGAATGCATGTATAGGTAATAGATTATCCAACGTTTAACAACATAATACATTATAATATTAAAATTAAAAACAATCAATATGGCATAAGCAATCAATAAGTAGCTAGGTACTGTATAATACATATAATTTCACTCCTAGATAACACATTCGAGCATCCATGACGACCAACAGCATCTCATAAATATTGATTCACAGATAAATGCCATAAACTGTGCTACATAAAAATGATTGTTATCTGTAACTGAAAGACAATGATGTACTAATTACTAATTATTAATGATGTATTGATTACGTATTTAATATTAATACTGCCATTGAAAAAAACCGTCTTACTAAACCCAAAACGAGATACACATAGAAGAAAATACGGGCTTTCGAACACTTAGGCCTATAGTATCACCCTGAAACCAGAAATAATGTGTTTCGTTTAATATTATTAGGCCTTAACTAGAAATACCACTATAATTATGATGTAGCCCGCATGTAGCGGAATCAAATTTCAGAAACTGGTTATTTGTGAGTATTATCGGCAACGTAAAATGGTACTAAGACTTAATTGCGATTATCTCCGTTAAGTCAACAAGAACTTAGCTATCGCAAACAGATCGTGCTTCAGCTGCGCACACAATACGTTGAGGGCATTTGTAGGTATAATTACCCATGACCTTGAAATCTAGGTAAAGGGTTACTCAAGGTCACTGAAAACGGAACCATTGGATAGATCATACACGACTTACTATTAGTCGAGCTATTTGACGTTGAATATTATCGTGACCTTGAAATGTTGGTTAGAGATCACTTAAGTTCATTGAAAATGGTATCATTTAAAAGCGTGGGTAAGGCTTCCTAGTCGCCTTCCGCAGTAACTATGACTGTATCTTTAGCCATTTCGCAGATATTCAGCATCAAAGAATGGCCTGACCTTGAAATCTTGGTTCGGGGTCTTTCAAGATAAACTAAAATGGCGCAGTTCAATAAACCATGCATGACTCTGTATTGCTCCGCCATTGTAACTATAGCTCTAACTTATACCGTTTTCAAGTCATTTGACGTTGAATAATATCGTGACTTTGAAATGCTTAGAGGTCACTCAAGCTCAGTGAAACTGGTGCCATTTGAAACCGTGAGGTACGGTTTCCTGTTCGCTTTCTATAGTAACTATGGCCGTATCTGTAGCTGTTTGTGAGATATTTAGCGTCGAAGAATGGTGTGACCTTGAAAACATGGTTAAGGTCGTTCAAGATCATTGGAATTGGCACCATTTGATAGATCGCATACGAGTCCTATTTGCCTTGCACATTAAGTATGGCGTTATCTTGTATCGTCTGCGAGATATAGCGACTTATTTGTAGAAAATCGCGAAATTTTTATACCTCACATGTATTTAGCGCCACCGCAGCGGATGACCCCGAACTTCGTCATCCATTCGACAAAACTTTCATCAGACTTGTCTGAGTCAGATGTACAACCGACTAACATACCGTTGTCAGTCTTCCCAGTTCCCAGCAAATGTTTGATGCTACTACCGTACGGTGAGAAAACTATGACAATATGTTAAGCCGTTTTCATCCATTACCGGAACGTCACGGACAGACAGACGGACAGACAGACAGACCGACATTTGCTACATCGATATCGCGGTTATAAAACTGAGGTATTGATTATGTAAACTATATAGCTAATGGCATGCTAAGTCAAATAATGTAACAAGATGACTGCAAAATTGCAAATTGCGAACTCATTGTGAACAGTTATCGACGTAGTCTATCTTAGACATGTCTTATTAAAAACATCATGACATACTACAATCCTTTCAACGGTAAAGTCAGGGTGAGCTAGGGCTATGTTCACAACAAATGCAAAAATAGGTCTAACAGGCTTAAAATGTCGATATGTCGACTTACGTTAAAATTAAAATGGCACTAAATAGCCTTTTTGTGCTGATGTGCTGTTAAGAAACTACTTACTCACTCACTTACGTTAAAATTAGTATCAACAACTGTTTTAGCAACTCTACCTCGTTTCGTCGTTGAGGTGCTGCTGACAATTAATTCAGATGGTGTTGCAGATCTTTGCGTTCTTGATGAGAGAGCAGTGGTTACGTCACTCTCTGCTAAACCATTGCACTATATTCCAGATTTCAGATTACGGGGCAGATATCAATTCAACTGTCTAGCGTTGAGGCCTCATTCTAGGCCCGTTACACAACCTCAACTTGATCTTAAATTTAAGGTCACTGAAACTTTAACTAAATCAAGTCATGCATCTTAGTTCACTAGGTTCTAAGAAAGTATTACCAAAAAGCATTTGTCTTCTCAAAATATATTACAGCACAACATATGTCCAGCAAATGTAAGCTGAGTTAGTGTATTTGGATTCACCTTTGTGGTCGTCTAGAGACAATACCTGAGCCATTATAAGCCATTATGAGTTAGATACCTCGGCTGCATTAACCATTTTAACTGCGCGTATCCTACTTCACTCAGTATTTTCCGAGCCAATGATCTGTCTCTCAATAAAACGTGAAGTAAAATCAGTCATCGTTACATTGGCATCTAACCTGAGCAGTATTGTATTGCATAGCCCGCGCAATAAATTTGAGTATCGGACAAAGTTTGACAAAATTACTGCTTTACACGCACATACAAAAAGTATTTTCTGCTGCTATGCATAGCACAACACATTAAGCAAACCAGCCTTTATCACGTTTAATGAACCTGGATTCATCTAGCAGTGATAGACACATTACCTAAGCTCTCATGAGTGTATAGGTATCAATTCTAGCCGTAACTACTTCCTCCCATAGTGAGCAACATTATTTTTTGAGCCAAACATTTATCTCTCAGTTAAGGTATCAGAGATAAAAATCGTCAAACCGGCATCCAAGTTAATCAATATTTATTATACTCCGAACACAGTAAAGTTTGAGTACTTGACAAAGTTCGATAAAGTTACTGCTTTACGCGAACATGCCCAAGCAGCTTGGAAGTTGTACCAAGCGCTGGTCCGCGATTGGCTCCTTAGGATGTTGTGACGCGAGTAGGTACTTCCGCAGTGTTTTGTTTTGACTAGCTGCTGCTGTAGTGCTTCCAGCATCGACCGAGCAAGAAAGAATCATGTCGGTTTAAGTTGCATTCTCCAGTAAAAAAATGCAAGGAGTATATTCTTTTACTGTTGTCAGTCTATCTCCGCCTTCCCAGTTCCGAGCAGATGTCCTAATAGTCCGCTGTCTGCGTTATTGCCTACATGATGTAGGTACCGGTATCCGCTAGTAGAAACTGTCAGGGTAAACATATTCAGTTAGCCACTGCGTGGAGAAGCACAAGTAGTTCTACTGTCCGAGATGTTCTCAACCACCCGTAACGTCATGTGATCCCACGTTACGGGTAGGGTCCCCGGAAAAATTAACATCTTCAACCTTTGGGGAAGGACTTAAGTGAGAGTTACCCCACACTTCCGTCCTTCCCCATGAAGGTCCCACGGAAGCGGTCATGCTCCCCGAAGCTACACTGATGTGGACTTTCATACAGATAGATTGCAGTGCCCCTAGGGGTAGTGGCGCTTCAGTGTTACATTGCCCACACAGTTGTACGATACAATAATTATATTACCTTCTAACTACTAAACGTTGAAACACTTCAATGTCACTTTCTCAGCATGTACATGTATAATGAAAGTTAAGTTTTCTGTACTGTACTTGCGTTTAATTCAATTATAGCTACAACGACTTGAGCAACCATACCGGCAGATATAGCAGAAGTCGAAGCAACAGATTCACGCGACACTGTGACTTTCGCTACCAATAAATCAATATAATTTTGCATTCGGTAGCTATTAACGCTCGAAACAGTAAATATCGACTAATAACTTCTCGTGTAACAACAATCCCGCTGATGTTAGTCAAATTGCTCTTTTGTATCTCACATTTACTCAAATTACTGGAACTGAACAAAGTTATATCAATATTTACTGTTGCTTAGAACGCTTTCTCTGAATTTAGTGAATAACAAGTCATTTCAAGTAAGTTGGATGTCATCATAATAGCCTACACGTAACGGACAACCTTTGCAATGTAAGAACTCATGATTCGCGCCTCCGATTCTGTTTCATGACGAAGTTTGCGCGCGCTAAATAAATAAATAAATTTCACCGTTGTGGCTTTAAAAATGTTAGCTTACAGCCCCCGGAAATCGCCAAAATTGGTAATTTTTGGTATAAAATTTGCCCCAAAGAGGTATATCCCCTTAAGTGATTTTTTTTACAAAACTTGGCATGGGGAGGCAGTCCTAAGTCCCCTGTGCAATCACGCCAACTTTTACAATTGTCGAATAAAAAATGTGGGCTTACGCCCCCCTTCTCCCAAATCGTCAAAATGCTAATTTTTGGTAAAAATGTGACCCTAAGGGAAAATCCAGAGGGTCCATAGAAAGACTTCAATATAGGTGCACAACTTTTAACCTTCGTCTATGTAACGGTACCATAATTGTTTCGAAAATTACACTGCTTCATAGCGTTTCCGTTATCACAAACTTTGTAATTCGAAAGCGTAACAAAAAAACAAACAAACTAACTAACTAACTAACAAAAAACATAACACTTTTTCGTCTATACAGCCGGTGCGCGACCCACGATCCCCACCATACTTGGCATGGTGATAGAGGAGGTCCGTACCATTATGATAGGTTTATTCGCCAAAGTGAATTGCATTATCTACATTTTTTGATCCGATCAGTAGTTTTGCCGCTAGGGGCGATTGAAAATTGTAGGAAAATGCCCCCACCGAGGAAAAATGCTATAACTTGGTTGTTTATCTCCCGAAATCGACCAAACTAAAAATTCAAACGCTACCTATCAAAGCGTACAAACGCTAAAAAATTCGTAAAATAGTGCAAACGAGTCGCCACTGAGGGGCAAATTTATGGCCAAAATTCTAAATTTTGCCAGTTTGGGGGCTGTATCCCCACATTTCTGCCCCGATAAAAGTGACATTTGGCATGGGGAGCGGACCTATGGTCCGCTTTCCCACGCCAAATTTCACATTTATCGGGGCAACGTGTAGCCCCTGCGGAGCGAAGCGAAAAAACCATTTTGGACCACTGAATAAAAACAATACCGGCATGGATGGCGGCAAATCGCAGGCAGCGCATTAGTATGCAAAAATCAATAAAAAAATCGAAAAGTCGACCCCCTGTAAAATCGTAACCCATGAAGATTTTAATTTGAAACTTGGCACACATGATTACGTCGCGGACATCACTCATACTATGCAACTTTTGGGTCGAATCGGTCTAGTCGGGGCTTCCCCCCAAATAGGGGAAATCACGGCTCGTCACGACTTGTACGGTAGTACAAGCTGCTGTATAAGCCAATGGCTAAAGTAATGGGGAAGTGCGATTATCGACCACCTACAGCGGCAAAACCACTGAACCGATTTTAATAAAACTTGAAATATAGAACTACACACCGGAGACCACCCGGCATACAAACTTTGACTACCGTACGGCGACGTTGGTGGTCTGGGCAAATAACCAGTTTGCCACTGTCTTTTTTTCTTTCTTTTTTTTTTGCTTTCTTTGCCAAG